>OLRA01000941.1_pt1 | contig 36816 bp, 38 predicted proteins | sample 1673011 | NCBI WGS metagenome assembly OLRA01 (sample SAMEA3136746, study PRJEB25190) | human gut metagenome | reverse complement strand
GGCACTGACTGCGCCAACGCCTATAAAATCCTTGAAGATACGCTGAACCTGCGGGATGTGCGCATTTACGACACCGTAAGGGATGCGGACGGCAAGGAAAAGCGCGTCCTCAATTCAAAGGAAACCACCCTCGCCCAGCAGAAACAGCAGGCAATCCGGGACGCGTTCCGGGACTGGATATGGCGCGACCCCGACAGGCGGCACACTCTGGTCGCAAGGTACAACGAGCTGTTCAATTCCACCAGACCCCGCGAATACGACGGCAGTCACATCACCTTTGCGGGCATGAACCCGGAGATCCGGCTGCGGGAGCACCAGCTCAATGCGGTTGCCCATGTGCTCTACGGCGGCAACACCCTCCTTGCCCACGAGGTGGGCGCGGGCAAGACCTTCGAGATGGTAGCCGCTGCCATGGAATCCAAACGGCTTGGGCTGTGCCACAAGTCCCTCTTTGTCGTTCCCAACCACCTGACGGAGCAGTGGTCGGGCGAGTTCCTGCGGCTGTACCCCTCCGCCAACATCCTCGTGGCTACGAAAAAGGACTTCGAGCCGAAGAACCGCAAGAAGTTCTGCGCCCGCATCGCCACCGGCGAATACGACGCCGTTATCATCGGCCACTCGCAGTTTGAGAAGATACCCGTATCCATGGAACGGCAGCAGCGGCTTTTGGCGGAGCAGATCTTCGAGGTGGAGGAAGGTCTGCGGGAGCTGAAAAGCCAGCGGGCGGAGCGGTTCACCATTAAGTCTCTGGAGCGCACCAAGCGCGGCCTTGAAGCCAAGCTCAAAAAGCTCCAGGACAGCTCCCGAAAGGACGATGTTGTAACCTTTGAGCAGCTGGGCGTAGACCGGCTGTATGTGGACGAGGCGCACAACTATAAAAATCTGTTTCTCTACACCAAGATGCGAAACGTGGCGGGGCTTTCCGCCACCGACGCCCAGAAATCCTCGGATATGCTGCTCAAGTGCCGGTATATCGACGAGATCACCGACAGCCGCGGCGTGGTATTCGCCACGGGCACGCCCGTCTCAAATTCCATGACCGAATTGTATACCATGATGCGCTATCTCCAGCACGACGCCATTCGCGGCAAGGGGCTTGCCCACTTCGACTGCTGGGCTTCGACCTTCGGAGAGACGCAGACCGCCATCGAACTGGCTCCCGAGGGTACGGGCTACCGGGCGAGGACGCGCTTTGCCAAGTTCTTTAATCTGCCTGAGCTCATGACCCTGTTCAAGGAGGCGGCGGATATCAAGACCTCAGACCAGCTCAACCTGCCTACGCCCACGCCCATCTATCACAACGAGGTGGCGCAGCCCACGGAGATACAGAAGCAGATGGTGCAGGAGCTGTCCGAACGCGCCGCAAGGGTACACGCACAGCTTGTTGACCCCGGCACGGACAACATGCTCAAGATCACCTCGGACGGGCGCAAGCTGGGGCTTGACCAGCGCATCATCAACCCCGACCTGCCGGACGACCCGAACAGCAAGGTCAATCGCTGCGTGGACAACATCCACCGCATCTGGCAGGACGGACAGGCGGACAGGCTGACCCAGCTCGTGTTCTGCGATTTGTCCACCCCGAAAACCGGCGCGACCGGAGCGAAGGCGGCAAAGACGGCGGGCGGGAATCTGGACAGCCCGGAGCTTCACGCGCTGGAAGCTGTCATTGGGCAAGATGCAGCCGAAGAACCGGCGTTCACGATTTACGACGACATCCGGGAAAAGCTCGTCGCCAGAGGAATCCCCCGCGAGCAGATCGCATTCATCCATGAAGCCAACACCGAGACGCGGAAGAAGGAACTGTTTGCAAAGGTGCGCTCCGGTCAGGTGCGTGTGCTCATGGGCAGCACCTTCAAGATGGGTGCGGGCATGAACGTGCAGGACAGGCTCGTGGCGCTCCACGACCTCGACTGCCCGTGGCGGCCGGGCGATCTGGAGCAGCGCAGCGGGCGCATCATCCGTCAGGGCAACCGCAACAAGGAGGTACACATCTACCGCTACGTCACGGAATCCACCTTCGACGCCTACCTCTGGCAGACGGTGGAGAATAAGCAGAAGTTCATCTCCCAGATCATGACCTCAAAATCCCCGGTTCGCTCCTGCGAGGACGTGGACGAGACCGCTCTTTCCTACGCCGAGATCAAGGCGCTGTGCGCCGGAGACGAGCGTATCAAGGAGAAGATGGACTTGGATGTGGATGTTGCCCGTCTGAAGCTCATGAAGGCCAGCCATCAGAGCCAGCAGTTCCGTCTGGAGGACAATCTGCTCAGGCATTTCCCCGAACAGATCCGGCAGAACGAGAGCTTCGTGGAGGGCTTCACCGCCGATATGCAGACGCTCGCCGGGCATCCGCACCCTGTGGACGGCTTTGCGGGTATGGAGGTCAAGGGCGACCTTCTCACCGACAAGGACAACGCAGGCGCTGCCATTCTGGAAGCGTTCAAGGACGCAAAGGGCATGGAGCCCGTGCCCATCGGCAGCTACCGGGGCTTTGCCATGTCCCTGACCGTGGAGGACTTCGGGCGGGACTTTGTTCTCACCCTCAAGGGTAAGATGAACCACCGCGTGACGCTGGGCAAGGACGCGCGGGGCAACCTCACCCGCATCGACAACGTTTTGAGCGCCATGCCGGACAGATTGCAGAATGTCCGAAACACACTGGACGCGCTCACCGCGCAGATGGAGACGGCAAAGGCGGAGCTGCTGGGCAAGCCCTTCCCCCAGGAGGATGAGTTGCGGACAAAATCCGCGCGGCTTGCGGAGCTGAACGCCGAGCTGAACATCGACGACCGCACTCCCATGGAACAGATGGCGGAGGACGCGCCCGCCGTGCAGAGCGCAAAGGCGGAGCGTCCCTCCGTGCTGGCAAAGTTGAAAGCGCCGCTGTCCCAGCCCTGCGCCGAGGACAAAATCAGGCACAGGGGCAAGGAGGAACGATAAAAACCAGCGGCTCCGACGAAGAACGGATTTTGTCGGAGCCGCTTCACTACAGCTTAACTTAATGAAAGGAAGGATTCACCAATATGAAGGATATTCCCGTTTACAGATTTCCCGCCGAGCACGCCCGTGAAAACGGCGAGCTGGAGCTTTACCGCGCCTCCAACAAGGCGAACACCGCCTGCAAGGAGGCCATTGAGAAGTCGATCTCCGAGCATTATTGCGATAACGTCCTGCACGGGGAAGCCGTTGCGCAGGTGGCGGAGCAGTTCGGGCATGAGCGCATTTTATATGTGCTGGCGATTACCATCCGACAGAAGGATTGGGACGGGCGGTTCTCTGCGGACAACAAGCAATGGGCAAAGACCGTTCCCGTTTCGGAGAACCCCGACGCATGGGGGACGGATCGGAACTGCTATCTGGCGGTGAACAGCCACAGCGGGCTGGTTGATTTGTTTACCAAGCTGGCGCGGGAGGACGCAAGGGCGCATGAGCGCAGGCCCTCGGTGCTCGGCAGACTGAAAAGCAGACCGCCCGAAGCGGCGGCGGAGGCAGTCAAAAAGGCAAAGGAGCCGTCCCTGTGAGCGCGCAGTTCATGCGCCGGAGCATCCGCATCTCCGTTCGCCTGACGGAGGAGGAGCACCGGCTGCTGAAGGAAAAGATGGCGCGGATCGGCGTTACCAATCAGGAGGCGTTCCTGCGGAAGATGGCGCTGGACGGGCTGGTGATCAAGTTAGAGCTGCCGGAGCTGAAGCAGATGATTTCGCTCCTGCGCTACACGAGCAACAACATCAATCAGATCGCCAAACGGCTCAACGAGAGCGGCAGAGCCTACGACACCGACCTTACGGAGATTCTGGAAAAGCAGAAGCAGCTATGGGGACTTGCAAATGAAGTCCTGATGAAGCTGTCTGCCATCCGGTGAGTGTGCAGGGGTGCCGGGAAGGTTCCTTCCCGACATTCTTGCTCCCATTACATATCTTCAGATATGATGAACTCAGAAAGGACGGGATCGACGATGAAATTCATTCTGAAAATATTCCTTGCGCCCCTTATGCTGGTCTTGTGGATCATCGAGTGTGTATGCAAGCTGGCGCTCAAGCCTTCCTCCGTGGTCTTTGTGCTGCTCTCCATCCTGTTTTCGTCGTGGCAGGCATCTATCACTTTGCGAACGGCTCCACTCTGAACGGCTGCATCGGTCTGGCGATTGCCTTTCTGCTCTCCCCCTACGGACTGTCCCTGCTGGCGGTCAAGCTCACAGCCCGGTTTATCGTCATACGGATGCTGCTCAAAGAAAGAATTTACGGTTTATGGAAGAGTTTTAATTGAAAAAGGTGTTGATATCACTACGTTCCTGTGCTATAATGTAAAGGGAATTCTAAAATGAATAAAGAGCAGAAATAACCAAAAAAGGAACGCACAAAAGACTGAGAGGGAAACGTGGCACCACATATCGAATCATACGGGGTGATCGTATGAACAGAATCATTCGACGATATGATCTGACAGACGCGGAATGGGAACGTTTATCCTCATACTTTGAGCGAAGCAGGAGTCCCACATGGGGCGACCAAGGCGAAATGCGCGTGAGTTGCTCAACGGAGTCCTGTGGATCTCCTGCAGCGGTGCTACGTGGCGGGACCTGTCGGAGTGATACGAGCCGAGGCAGACGGTATACAAGCGATTCGTAGAGTGGCAGATAACCAACCATAACGCCGTTTCTGCGTCCCCCTGAAATCAAACAAGGCTGATCCGTGGTTCGTAGATTGGTGGCATTACAAGGAACGGCATCTGGTCGAGAACTTCTTTCTCAAACTCAAGGAGTTTTGTCGTATCGCTACACGTTTGTACAATGCCCCTGCTTCGAGCGTGGGTTCAGGAAAGCTTATAGCTAAGACGATGATCATGGTTAGATTTAATCATTGTTTGTAGAACTCATCAGCTAATTAATCATTAGCTTTTGAAATAAAATATGGAGGTAATCGAACTATGACGGATGTTGTTTGGTAAGTTGAGATGTACGAGGGCTTCCATTTTAACAATGGTTGCCCTTGTACAAACGTTGTGACTTTGAAATCGATTACGAGGAGGGAGTATATGTTTACAAACGAATCGTTTATACCGTTCAATTTTAATATGCCAATTTATAACTGGTTCTATCCGATGTCATATAGTGAAATCAGTGTTGATCTTGACTCAATTAAGACCGTGTTTGAGCGCTCTTCGGATAGAGTTTCTAATAGATCGCTGTACTTCCACATACCGTTTTGTCAAGATATTTGCTCTTTTTGTCCTTTTACTCGCGAAGTCTTGAAGGATGAAGCTTTCTTAGATAGATATGTCGATGCTCTAATAAAGGAAATAGTTCTCAAAGCAAAGTATCGGTATATATCTGAAAAGCCGATAACGTCCATCTTTTTCGGCGGAGGTACTCCTTCAATTTTATTGCCTAAACACATTCTTCGGATAGGGAATGCAATAAAAGATAATTTTGACTTAAGCTCATTAAAAGAGTTTTCTTTTGAAATGAATGCAAAGACCGTTTTACCAGAACGTGTTGCAGCAATGCGGGAAGTTGGTGTGACCCACGGACGTATGGGTGTTCAAACATTCAATCCCGAATATCGAGATATGTTTAAGCTTAGTGCTACATTAGAAAATATTTACTACGGTGCAGAGCTCCTGAACAAAACTTTTGATTATGTTTGCATAGATATGCTATATGGGATGCATGGTCAGACTGCAGAGGACATCATCAAAGATCTTCGTCAGGCACGACAACTTGGTACTTCTCATATGGATGTATATCCAATAAATAACGGTGTAATTCAAAAGCGCTTAAAAGAAGAATACGATAAACGAAATTTCAAAGCAACATCTGCTCTAAATAAGTATCTTTTTAATGTGCTAATTTACGACTATTTACATAGTAATGAATTTGTTCCACATAATGGGCATGGTTATTATCGCTCACAAAGCGTTGCTAATATAAACGGATTTGTTGACAATGGTTATACATTTCAGTATCACGAAAGTGTTTATGGATATGCTGGTCATGAGATTGTTGCCTTTGGAACAGTAGGATACTCTGTTTTTAATGAGTTTCTTGTGAGCAATCAAGCCGATATTCGCAAGTACATCAGCACAATAGAATCAGGGAATCTTCCCATTGCTGGGATTGCGACATATCCGCGGGAGTTAACGGAGATAAAAGGTCTTGTATTGCATTTGCCTTATCATGGGTATGTTGAAAAAAATAAAATGGATTATCGGTTTGTTGATGATGACTTAAATCGGAAAATTGCGGAGCTTATCTCATTAGGTATGATTGAGGATAATGAAAACACACTTAATCTTACGAGAATCGGATGGCAGAATTACGTAAATTTGCTTTTCTACCTATCTCCGCAAAGAGAGCAAAACGCATTATTAGGCTATATAAAGCGAGCTAACTTATACTCAGAGTTTGCTTATAGCCTTGATTTTGGAATTAAATAAGGTGTGATTATGAAAAAGCATGACTTTATGGGCACGCACATTATATGTGAGATGTATAATATTAGAGATGATTTATTGCAAAACAGAGAGTATCTATTAACATCTTTACTTAAAGGTGTTAAAGAGAGCCATGCAAATTGTGAGGGGATCCTCTTCAAGCAATTTGAACCGATTGGGTTATCTATAGTTGTTCTATTAAGCGAATCTCACGCCTCAATTCATACATATCCCGAACAGAATTGTATGTTTGTTGATGCGTTTACTTGTGGTACAAATTGTAACCCTCAATCAATAATAGATACACTAATAGAAGAATTGCGGGTTAGCCACTATTCTGCGAAAGAAATCCATAGGGGAGATGAACATGGGAAACTGTGACAAAAATTCGTTGAAAAAGATAGCGGCTGTATCTACGTTGACTTCTACAGCATCATACATTTCGCTTGTTATTTTGGCATTATATATCAACACCTATGTTTCATTAGTGTTGACCGCCGTTGTTATTGCCATTCCTAGTATTATTAGAGCTTTTTCTGGCTTCTTTCTCAATAATTTAGCTAAAATTATAAAAAAAGAAAAACTCTTTTTGCTGTCTCTATTGCTATCGTCATCGTGTTTTTTCTTATATATTATTGCAAAGAGCTTCATAATATTTTTACTAATTGCAATTGTCAGCGGAATTAGCGCACTGGTTTATCAACCTATTGCAAAGGAGTTCTTTTCAAATTCCGCATCAGACAAGGAGAGCATCGGTTTTGTTCATAGAATCCGATATTTAACTATTTGTGTTGCTGGATTAGTTGGACCGGTTATTGGAGGATTTATTCTTCACTCTTGCGGATACTATATGTGCTTTGTGTTGTCTGGTATCATATCTCTTATTGCGATTATTCCAGCTTACAGCCTTTCAACTCTAAAGAATTGTCAATCGGTTAGTACTAAAGCAACATTGCAATTGAAACCTAAAGTAATTAAAGATCGTTTGCTTTGGGGATATATTTTATCAGGATTTCTTATTTACCTCGTCTTTTCACAATTTGAGGCGGTATATTCTTTGGCATTAGATACAACTTTTCAAAACCCCGCAGAGCTATATTCTGTGTTACTGTCCTTGAATTCCCTTTTTGGTATACTCCTTCAAACGCTGATAATGCAAAAATGGTTTAAACTAAAAAAGCTAAGTAGCGTTAACATGGGAGTTGCTTTTTTTCAAATAGGGTATGCCTTGTTTGCTCTTTCTTTTCTTGCGATAAACACTTCATTTGCCACACTTGTCGCAGGCGTGTTTATTTATAGCATTGGTGAAGTGATTACTATTCCCCAGTTAGATATTCAAATCGACCGTTTTGCGCCAAATGAATTAAAAAGTGAATATTTCAGCTTAGCAGAATTACGGACTCTGGGTTTTGTATTGGGGCCGATTTTAATGAGCGCAATACTTAAAAACTGCACTGCTGCTTTTTCGTGTCTGATCAACGTTGTTATTTTGTTGTTCGCCATATTAATAAACACCATTACTCAAAAAAGATATATGCAGACACAACGGCGAGAAGAAAAGGTACAATAAGTTGCGCAAATAGAAAAAAGCACGAAAGAAAAGGAGAGCAAGGGAGCTGCGGTTTGGCAAAGAAAAATTGCAACACAGAGTTTTTACAGGAAGATAGAGCACACAATGTCCACCGAGAGGATTACTCAGTTAAACTAAATATCCATGTAGTCTCTCGTTCATTGAGGTAGTTTGACTATGGCCTGCGATAACTACAAATAGTTTTGAATAATATAAGGACTTTGCGCAATTGCAATAATTGTTAAACAGTTTTACTATAGGCATCTGTCACCATGGCAGATGCCTATGGCTATATTAGGAGGGCATCAGATTGGCGACCACACGAATCATACCCATGCACTTAAACAAGGGCAAGACGCTGGCGCAGTGCCTTGCCGACCGGACGGAGTACGGCATGAATCCGGATAAGACTGAGGGCGGTGCACTGATCTCTGCCTTCGCCTGCGAGCCGGAGACCGCCGTTTCCGAATTTGCCCTGTCCAAGCGGGAGTACCGGGAGCTGACCGGACGGGTGCAGGAAAGCGACGTCATCGCCTATCAGGTACGGCAGTCCTTTAAGCCGGGAGAGGTAACGCCGGAGGAGGCCAACCGCATCGGCTACGAATTTACCAAACGCTTCCTAAAGGGCCGGCACGCTTTTCTCGTCTGCACCCACACCGACAAAAAGCACATTCACAACCACATCTACTGGAACTCCACGGCGCTGGACTGTACGAAAAAGTTCAAGAACTTCATCGGCAGCTACCGCGCCGTCCGCAGGCTGTCCGACCTGATCTGCGCCGAGCACCGGCTGTCCGTGGTGGAGAATCCGCAGAAACACGGGCTGAGCTACAACAAATGGCGCGGCGGTCACGACAAGCTCTCCAACCGCGATCTTCTGCGCATGGCGATAGACGCTGCGCTTGAAAAGCAGCCCAAGGACTTCGACGTGCTTTTAGCCCTTTTGAAATCCTCCGGCTATTCCGTTGCCCGAAAGGGCAGGCTGTCGCTGCGGCACGAAAACCAGAAACAGAGCATCCGTCTGGATTCTCTGGGCGAGGGATATTCCGAGCAGGAACTGCGCGCCGTCCTTGCGGGAAGCAGGACGCACAAGCCCTTCGTCAGGAAAAAATATCCGAAGCGCAGGGAGCGCGCCACGCTGATTTCCGACATTGAGGCGAAGCTCAACGCAGGAAAAGGCTACCGCTACGATCAGGCGATGAAGGTGGTAAAGCTCAAGCAGATGGCAAAGACGCTGATATATCTGGAGGAAAAGGGCTTTGCCGATTTCGACGCACTTGCCGACGCCGCCGCCGATGCGGAGAAGCGGTTCTATGCTTTGAAGGCGACCATAAAGGCGGCGGAAGCACGTATGAGCGAGATACAGACCCTGCGGACGCACATCATGAACTATTCCAGAACCCGCAGCGTTTACACCGGCTACCGCAAGGCGGGGTACTCGAAAAAATACCTTGCGGAGCATGAGGGGGATATCCTCATCCACAAGGTGGCGAAGAAAGCCTTTGATGCGTTTGGCCTGAAAAAGCTGCCCACGGTCAGGAGCCTGAACGAAGAATTTGCAAGGCTGCTGGCAGAGAAAAAGGCGGCCTACGCCGAGTACCACCGGGCGCAGGAGCAGATGCGGGAGTTGCTGATCCACAAGGCGAACGCCGCCTATCTGCTGGGGCTGAACGAACAGAACCGGCAGACCACCGAGCGGCAGCGGGAGGAAAAATAGCGATGGCACATCGCGCAGCCACAGATGAAATCTGTGTTACAGGGGGTATGGGGAACGCCCCATCAAGCAAAAGGCGGGGACTCGTCAGAGTCTCCGCCTGCTGTCTTTTGGCTCCAAAAGACCTTGCTTGCCACGGTATCTCTTTCTCTACCACTACTACGGTAAAGACCCTCCATTTTTCCAAACGGAAAGAAAAAAGAAAAAAGTTTATTAAGTTGTAACCTGTTTCCCTGCGATAATCGTTTATTAAATAGAACAGTAACTTGACCTGTTGCTGTCTTTAGGAAACAATCAACTGAAAGGAGAAAAGAACTATGTTCAAAAGAAGGAAAAGCATATTATGCCTACTGATCGCTGTCTTGATGATGGCATTGGCATCAACGGCGGCAATGGCTGCCTCACCGTATGAAACACGGTATAACAATACCGTAATGGCAAGCAGCGTTGCGTCCATTTCTGAAAGCGGACTGTTGACCGTGGATAATCAATTTCAAGGAATTAGAGGAAAAACGACTAAAGGCGAGATCACAACTTATGTTGAGAAGAAAACGCTGGGGCTGTTTTGGACGCGCGTTGATATTGGACAGCCCAATAATCAATGGGTCGATGTTGTATATGATTATTTATACGACGGAACCCATACATTCCAGTTAAGCAATCACGGGACATATCGCATCACGGTTGTTTATGTGATTTCTGGTTCGGGAGGCGCTGCTGATACCATCACGCAGACCATGACAAAGACATATTAAAGACATCACCAAACATCCGCGCAGGAAGGGGATGGTGCTTATTTGGATTCTTTAATTGAATAATGCAGACAAATGAGAATGCCTGCTTCACGACAGAAACTGTTTGCTATCTGAAAGGAGAAACATCATGAAAAAACTAATCTCAACAATACTAACACTGGCATTGATTTTTGCTGTAAACACAACGGCATTTGCCTCCGAAGCGAACAAGGCATTGCCTGCAGCCGAATCGGTAGAAACCACAGAAGTATTCTTTGGTAACACCGACGCTGTACGTATCGGTTCTTCCGAAGAAACGCGGTCAACATCCTTGCCGACAAGTTATTGGAGTCTGGCACAGAAAAGCTATACGGCAGATCTACAAGTCGTTGGAAAGCACTGGTTGTATACGAACTATTATTACCATCCCAATGGTGACGGCAAAATATACGTTGATTACAGTGTTAGAGCCGACACAAGCACTACAACATTTTACATTGGTTTATATGACTTGACCCAAGACAAATTGGTTGTAGAATTCACAGTTAATGACGTTAGAACAAGCGGAAAGACTGGGAGTATGAACTTTTACAACCTCGTTCAATCGCACAACTATGCTGTCTGTTTTCGCGCTCATCCATCTTCACTAAATGGAAGTGCTGTAATCAAACATTAACCGTAAAAAAGAAAGGAGACCACACCATGAAAAAACGTATACTTTCTTTACTCCTTGCGCTCGTTCTCGTTATGCAATTTGGTATTGTTGCGTTTGCCGAGGAAAGTAATCGCGAGACATCAGCTGATTATTATTCAGAGCAGGAAACCAAAACTGGCAAGGAAGCACTTTCTGTAATTGACATTGAGAGAGTTGCAAAACACTATGCTGACGTTCAAGAAAAAAACGGATATGAAGTTGTATCCGCAACCAAACAGACAGTATATGTTATCGACACTCTGAATGACAGAGGCGAAGTCTATAATAGTAGGCTAATGATAGTAACCGAAGCTTTACAGTATAAATCTGATCTTAAACTGAAAGGAAACACATGGGTTGGTGAGGATGGAGAAACTCATCAGGGCGGAAAGCTGTCCATTTTCCTTGTAGTTTATAAAGATTCAAGTCGAAACTATTACGCCTATGGAACCGCAGATTGGGAAAACGGTGTATACTCTGGAGGCATAAACGGTCCTGCTGCTGGATATGATTTTCTTGCTATTACATGGGGCGGCGGTGGTGAACTCAAAAACACCGACAGAAGCATATCCGGAGCATATCAATATAATCAAGGGAATATCTCGTTTAGTAGGGCACAGTCGGATACTTATTGCGGATATTGTTGGCAATTCAACGAAACTAAAGGGGCATATTTTGCCGACTATATTGACTGTTATGCAAAGCTTCAAAAGACATACAGTACCTATAAGGGAAAAGAAACAAACATTCGATTGACTTATATCCACACTTATCAATCAACAGTAGGCAGTATTTCCTTCCAAGGTGGTTCCAGCGGTGTAGCTGCGGGAGTTAGTCTTTCACGCTGTGACAAACAATGGCAAATTGAGATTGATGTACCAGGGATCTATTATTAACCACAAATGTTTGTGGGGCTATGGAATCAATTTCCATAGCTCCACAAGAAAGAAGCTTTACAGGTAAGTGAGAATATGAATAAGAAGAGCCGGAGCATTATAAGAGCTATTATAATTACTCTATCAGTGTTTGCTGTGATAATAGTATCGTTGTCTTTTTGCTTGATGAAGCATCTTATGGGTGTTTCAAAAGAAAAGACCGAAGCAGAGGCGCGTGCGTTTCATAATATTGATGAAAGCTGGCAAAGCATTCAAGCCACGAATGATGATGTCTCGGCCATGCTGTTTTTTCCTGCCGACAGAAGCAGTCATTTCTATTCGATTTACTGCAAGCACAAAGGATTATCAAAAGGGTTTTTTTTCAGGATTGGCGGTACGATAAGCGAAATAAGCAGCGAATGTGTGCAATTCGTTTTTGAAGATAATAATAGCCAAATTTACGCCTCCATGAACAAACAGAAAATCTGCAAGGCAGAGATAGACGATGGCGATCATGTGAATACTATATCGCTGAATGAGGATGATCCGTTTATACTTGTCTTCCCATCAAACGCAGGAAATGTAACCTTATATAATACATACGGGGAAGTCGTTGCCCCCAGGAAAAGATATGTGCCATAATAAAAAGTATAAAAGCATTAACAGTGGTATAATCCTTCGGTTGCTATTTGGAGCATACTGTATAGCGTTATTTCTTGTACTCTTCGTGAGAAAAAGATTTAATATTGGTGATGAGCCATACTGGGAACAGGTGAAAATGAGCATAAATCTCGTTCCTTTCAGAACAATTTACGGCAGCGTCTATATAATTGTTCATAGAACAAATCCGTATCTGATACCTCATGAGATTATCAGTCTTTTGGGGAACTTCGCTTTATTCATGCCGTTTGGTTATTTCATTCCGAGACTGTTTGAGAAATACAGGGTGTTCATCAAGTTTATCTTGTTTACTTTTGTGGTTCTGCTATCCATTGAGACAATTCAAGTTCTAACAATAAGAGGCTGTTTTGACGTGGATGACATCATATTAAACCTCGCGGGAGCTGTCATCGGCTTTTTTATAGCAAGAATAGCGATGTCTTGGAAACGGAGTGATGCTGCAAGTTGACAACTTGCAGCATCACTCCGTTTATTATTACTCCTCGGTTTTACTGTCTTTTAACGGCACCAACCAGTTTCATTATAAAGTCCATGTCATAGTCCCCATAAACGGTAAGATGGAAAGCATATTCATCTTGCAGCCATATACCAACCGTACAATCATCAGATTTATAAACCGAAATATTCATGTCTGACAGAGTGATCTCGGAGAGTTCCCCATTTTCGTTATCAAGGAAAATGGAGTGATCCTCGGTTATGCTCTGCGTCAAAACAATCTGATCGCCTTTCTCATTTTGATAACACACTATACACCTTGCATCACTTTCTTTTCTGCCTATTTCAGCAAACCCATCGGGCAATTCGGTAATACCGTATTGATCTGAGATGTTATTGCTTCCAACACCACCCGTAAAAAGACGAATACAATTATCGTAGGTTTCTTTGATGAATCCTACAACTGCCGCCCGCACCGATGGTATGCTGCAAGCTGTCAGCGTGATTATCAAAAGCGAAGCCATGATTACAGCTATTCTTTTCGGCACCGTGCTTGTCATTCTCCAAAATCTGCTTTGCTCTGCCTTTGTGAGCTTATCCATCTTGCGGAGAAAGTCATCCGAAAATGTATGCGGATTCTTTGCCTCGTGTAAAATGGCATCAGAAAGCTCGCTTGAAACGGCTTCACGGAGCGCCCTGTTAAAATTATTCTCTGCTATCATTGCTTTCTCCTCCAAATAACTGCGCATAAAGCAGCTTCTTGCCTCGCACAAGCCTTTGCTTTACAGTAGAAACCTTGCAATTCAACATCTTTGCTACCTCCGGTATGGATAAATCCATCACAAAATGATAATACATAACTTCTTTGTAAATATCTTTCATAGATACGATTGCCGACAGGATCCGCTCATATTCAATGTTGTTGCAGATCTTTTCAACAAAGGCATCGTTCGTTAATACAATCGTGTCGGGAGTATTGGCTTCGATTTCAGCGTCCGCACTTATCCGCTCCCATCGATGCTTGCGCAAATGATCCAATGCAGTATGTTTTGTAGCGGTCAGCAGATAGTTCCTTAAATCGGTATCATTCTTTATCCTGCTGATCCTTGCCATGTGCTTTTTCGCAATTTTGAGGAAGACATCATGAACAATATCTTCAGCGTCGGAATCGTTTCCAAGCACGGATCGTGCCATGAAAAACATCGGATCCCTGTATTCTATGTATATCTTTTCAAATAGACGGCGATGTGATTCGTCATCTATGAAGCTCATGTAAAGTGCGAGCATAAGATCTCCTTTCAGTCCCGCTATGAGCTTTCAACATATAAACGTTTGAAAGCTCAAAACAGGTTACAAATTAGCGTTCAAGTATTTTGTTGGTAAAGGCTTCCCACTTATACCATCTTTCCGTCTGCTGCAACAGATATTCTTTTCCCTGTTCGGTTGTCCTGTAAAACTTGCGTTCTCTGCCGGACAAAGAAGCGGTTCTCGATGACAAAAAACCTCTATCCTCCATTGCCGCCAACAAGGGATATAAAGTGCCGGTTTTTAATTCAAACTCATCCTCGGCGCAGTTTTCAGCAAATCTTTTAATGATCTGAAAACCGTACATTTCTTCCTTGCTCAAAAGATGCAGGATCAGGAAATCAAATCGTCCTTTCATAGAGGGCTCCTTTGCTTTTTACAGTAGATTAACTATAGTAGCGATTATACTATAAATAGCTCTGTATTTCAACTCGGGAAAAATCTCTGCATGAGTTGTAACCTGTTTGTGGCTGTGACGCGTTTGCATTATATAACTGCTTTGAAAAGGGATGAATGTAAATGAGGATAAAGCATTGGACACAGATAGCAGGAGGGGGCAGAAACGGTTTTATTGATAATAGGCCTTATATTGAAACCGTTTCTGCCTTGGAAAAGTATGTAACGCTTGACGATAGCGAGAGATCGGTAATAGCCGAGGCTGCCGACAGATTCCCCATGCGGATCACTCCGTATTACTTATCGCTGATTGATCCGAATGACCCAAACGACCCGATAAGAAGGATGTGTATTCCGTCTGCGGCCGAGTTGGACGCCTCCGGCTCCTATGATACAAGCGGTGAGAACGACAATACCGTCAGAGACGGCATTCAGCATAAGTACAAGCAGACTGCGCTTGTTCTTTCCACGAATGTCTGCGCCGCATATTGCAGGCATTGCTTCCGCAAGCGGATGGTTGGCGCGTCTGAGACAGAACTCAACAAGCAGGTCAGTCAAACCGTCGAATATGTCCGCGCACACCCGGAAATAACCAACGTTCTGCTGTCGGGCGGTGACGCGCTGATGAATCCGAATCGTATCATACGGCGCTATTTGGAAGAATTATGCGAGATTAAAACGCTTGATCTTATCCGGCTCGGTTCTCGTGTTCCGGTGGTGCTGCCAAAGCGTATTTATGATGACAACGAACTGTTTGATATTTTTGTCCGCTGCACCATCAAGAAAACGGTCTATGTTGTAACGCAGTTTAACCATCCTCGTGAAGTGACAAAAGATGCCGCGCTTGCAGTCAAGACGCTTCGAGAGGCAGGAGTGCATCTGCGAAATCAAACGGTTCTGCTGCGTGGCGTCAATGATGATGTGGCGGTATTGGGAACGCTGCTTCGCAAACTTACAGCAATAGGTGTTGATCCTTATTATATTTTTCAATGCAGACCGGTCAAAGGCATCAGAAAAATGTTTCAAGTTCCGCTCACGGAGGCTGTGCAGATTGTTGACAGAGCAAAAAATGTGCAGAACGGCATAGGAAAGTCCGTTAGGTTTGTTATGAGCCATCCAAGAGGAAAAATTGAAATCCTCGGCAAGGCAGCCGACGATGCTCTGCTTTTCAAGTTCCATCAGGCAAAATGCACGGAAGATGCTGCAAGGATATTCTGCGTGAAAGTAAAGCCGGATACGATATGGCTTGATGCAGATTTAAGGGGTGATGCTGAATAAAAAATATTTTTGAAAATCTTGTAACCTGTTTGCCGCCGTTATGCGTTTATACAGTAGAGGGGGTCTTTGAATAGGCGCAAATGCTCCTGAAGGAAATGATGCAACCTGTTTATCGGGGGTATCGTTGTAATAAATACAAGGACTACGGTTGATTAGGAAGGTGATGCCGCTATGATTGAGCTTCTCGAAAGCAATACGGTTACTCGAAACAAGAATGAACAGAAACGGAGGTCATAGAAATGAAAAAAACTATTTCTGTATTGTTGGCAATTATGATGATAATGCTTTCATTACTTCCCACAATGGTGCTTGCCGAGGAAAGAGACAAGACCTATGATGTTACGTTGGGAGAAATCCAACAAGAGCTTATTGACTATGCTTCTATTGCGGGTTCAAAAATTGTACCCGGTACAGATTCGTACTATGACTATGTTGTAAACCAGCTTTTGAATCATTCCGATCAAAAACTGTGCGAGCATCCACATTACGATTTGATCCATGCTTACATGGCAGAATATAAAGTTACCTATGAAGACTATTTGTTCTGCCGGGAAGCAGATGATAGTTACAAGGAAGACATTATCAATGCAATCACTCGTTCAAATGACTGTGTAAGGGCTAACGTCGGCAACGACGAAGTCACTTTTGAACTTTCAACTTCATTTTTGTCGAAAACGATTTCTGATATTATTCGCGAGAATGAAGAAAAAGAAGTATTGAGCAAGATCTATGGAGAACCGATGAAGGTTTCGGGATATTCTGGCTCTCAGGCTGCATCCTATGCAAAACAATATGCTGATAGTTACAATTCGGCATATCCCCATTATTCGGCAGATTGTGCAAACTTCGTTTCGCAGTGTGTTTATTGGGGTGGGCTTAGTATGAACGGATCAAGCGTAAATGTCGGAATACATGATTCAACCACAAATTGGTATTGCATTTATATCAATACAATATTGTGGGTTCGCAGATATGCAGTAACTACATCTTGGATTCGCGTTTCTGATTTTAATGCCTATTTCAGTAGCATTGGGACAAAAACAACGAAGACGACAATATCAGCGCTTGTAAGTTCCTGTGCCGTAGGCGATCCGGTTCAGCTCGCAGATAAGACGACCGGGACGGCTTACCACACTATCATTATATCCGAGAAGGATTCATCGACAGCTTATTTCTGCGGACATACAAACAGCAGAAATAATGTGAACGTGTACGACTACTTAAATCAAAACCAGGATAAATTCATCCTGTTTGATATTACCTGACAACAAGGAGGATTATTCAAATGAAGGTCAAGAAATACTTATCTCTACTTCTTGCGGTCGTGATGATCGCCAGCGTTTTTTCCACAACCGCTTTCGCGTCCGAATCCGAACTCCCAGTCAACGAAGTGATCATTGGCGGAGATAGCTTGGAGTATCGGGCGCCTAATCCGCCAACATTGTTCTACAATCTGGGCGGGAGCGGGCAATACACGGCAACACTGATCGACTTGGCTGCTAATAGAGGGAGCTATACGAAGTACTATTTTGCCACAAGCACGGGCGAAATATACCTTAAGTTCGATTTGGAACGCTCAGGTACAACAACGAACAAAAATAGAGAACTGATCATTTATGTATATGAAAAGAAAACCGCGAGCGATACAGGCACTCTGGTTACCGCCGCAACGATTAACTTTACAACCGCAGAGTATACGACACAGCTTAAGTGTTATAATCTCGATACCAACAAGTTTTACTACTTTAGGTTCTTTAACAATTCGAACTCAAATCCTGCGAGCAGTATGGATATTAGTGGTTCCATCATTATTGATGATACCTATGTTTAATCTTTGATTGTTTCATGATGACATTGGCGGCAATCGCTAATGCCGCCAATGTCACCTTAAAGGAGTATATTATGATTGGTTGGCTAAGATTCCAAATGAACGATGCTTCCGTTTGGGGATACTTTCTGCAAGCATTGCCCATTAGTTTGATTGCGGGAATTGTTTATGCTGTAGTAAGATTCATTAAAGGGAAACGCAAGGATCGTCCGATACGATTGTTGAATGAAACTATAAAGTTTCTTTTTGTCTGTTATTTAACGGGTTTGATAAGTCTTGTTGTTCTGCCGGTAAACTTTTGGTTGAATATTTATGACGGCATTTTTCTCGGTTGGTGGAATGAGATACCGTCAATTTTCAGCTTTGGAGGTTTCAATTTAGTACCAACAATAATAAAAGCATTATCGGGCGAGATTGTTATCGGAAGCTGGGTAAAAACAATGTTGATTGGCAACGTTGCTATGCTTTTACCATTGGGATTCTTTCTACCCTTTGTTACGGAAAAGGTTAATAAAAAGAACATCTATGCAGTAGCTGTTGTTGTTCCGTCCATAGCGGAACTCTTACAAATGATTTTCGGCAGAAGCCTTGATGTTGATGATTTGATCTGCAATTTCATCGGTATTGTAGCAGGTTTCTTCATTGGTCTTGCTATAAGGAACATAAAAGGGAAGAACAAAACGATCAATGAGATGCCGACAACGAGGTCATTGCCTAAAGTGGTGGAGAAACAGAAGGAGAAAAGCTCATGAAAAAGAAAAGAGTTAAAGTTTTGATAATTATACTGGCGGCTGTGCTTGTTTTTATATTTGTATTTTTATGGATACATGGATTTCAGATTACAAAGTTCATTCCAAGGCGCGGGTACGCATAATTACTGAGGGTCTTGATATAGCTATGTTACATTGGATGGCGACTTGATTGGATCAAGAACCTGTTTTGTACCCAGCAATTAACGGAGGCGCGATACATGAAAAAGATATTAGCGTTTTGCCTGCTTATATCGTTGTTGATAGGGTTAGTGGGGTGCGGAAAGAAAGCGCATATTGTTTTCCCTTTTGCTGCATCGGATGTTACAAAAATCGAAGTGATCTATAAAGACGGGGAATCCGACGCGCAGAAAAAGACGGTCAACAAAGAAACGGAGATCGATTCTTTATATAAATCTTTTTCCGAGCTTTCCGTTCAAGAAAAAGATTGTGCATCTGCTGATACTCTTGGAAGTGTTGTATTTACTTTTTATTTAGCAGATGGAACATCTTATGAGATTAACTACCTGTCTTTCGCAACAAAAAGCGGAAGGTTGCAGTCTGAAAACGCTGGGTTTGATTATTTCACATCAGGTGATCTTGTCGGGTTATGGGAAAATCTATCTGGAGAAAGTAAAGTAGTTTCACCTTAGAACGCTGTTAGATATAAGCGTTTTCAAGAAATCACCAAAAAAATCTTTGACTGCAAGGCATCCAAGCGTATTTTTCGCTTGGATGCCTTTTGTTATTTCAAGCAGTTCTCCGCTCTCTATTATTTCCTGTTCTACGAACAAGAAAAGGTTAAGTGTGATTGGCTCAATAGTTCAGAGCACGGCGTTTTCATAAATCTTTTCATCTTTTTTCGCCATATTTGGAAATACGGCCACCTGTCACCGTAGTAGTGGCGAAAGGGGAAAAGAATTATTACCCGCCTTTGCGGTTGCGAAGGGAGGTGAGAAAATGGAACCTCGTTCGCACGAAGAACACATACGGCACACCTTTGATGCGTTTTGCAAAAAGGTACTGCGGAATGAAGCAAGGGACTACCTTGACGAGTTGGCACGGAGAAGAAGCCGGGAGATCAGCTTTTCGGAACTTCCGGTTGAGGTCATGGAGCAGCTTTCGGTTTGTGATGATTACTTTGCCGAGGATCGGACGTTTGACGTTCTCGGCTATATCGTCCAGATCGCCAGCGACGAGCTGGCAGAAGCGATTACATCCTTGCCAGCAGAGAAGCGCAACATTATCCTGCTTTCATATTTCCTTGAAATGACGGATATGGAGATCGCGGAACTGCTGAACATGGTACGAAGCTCCGTCGCTTATCGCAGAACCGCAACGCTGAAACTTCTGAAAGAATTGATGGGAGGAAAGACCGATGACAGCTAATGTTGAAAATGCGCGTCTGCTGCCCTACGCAGTTATTCAGAAAGCAGCGGACGGCAACGTGGATAGCTTCCACCGCACAGGCTTCGGCAAATCGACCATCGGCTTGATTTCCGGGTAGGGAATCTTCTGTGCGGAGTGCTTTTCCAAATGCGGTTCTCTCGGTTGAGCGGGACGGGCAGGCTTATCTCCATTCACACGCTGCAACTCCTGTGTCTGGTGAACGATTTGGTCCTCCCAAAAGTATGCTGTCTTGACGACTTCCAGTTCTTGTTCTCTCATTGTACTTTCCCTCATTGATATGCTCCGTGCAGGCAGTCCGTCCTTACGGCTCAGCGTATAACTGCATAATGTATATTTATGCGCTCCCCTAATTTGGAAAACAGTATGCGAAGAACCGTCCTGCATAGTCAAATAATACCTATGTTCAGCGAATATGCTATCCTTCTCATGCCATTATTGTGCACAATTGTGGCAATATCTGTCAACGCCGCAAGTGTATAAATTTCATTATATGCAAATATATTTTCCTTATAAGTGGGCATTGCGAATGATGGGCAATGTTGCGCGTAAATAGAAAAGCAAAGCCGCCTCGAGCGGTGGGGCTTATTCAGCCAATGTTTAGTCAGCGCCTGCACCATATAAAAACGCAAGATCTGTATTTTTTATCTGATTCTGCGTTTAAGGAGCCATTCCCAAAAATGTGACCGTGGTGCCAGCGCAGTACCAGTGAATCTGAGTAAGTATTTCGTCACCCTGAATCACGAATCGCTGATGAATCTTCTGCGAAAGAATATCCACGACAAACGTGGCATTGCTGGTGAAACGGGATTTGAAGGCTGGAGTCATGGAAACGGGTTGCCGGCGAAAGCAAAGGAAGGCGTTCCGTAGGGAGGACGGCATCCGTTCCCTCTGTTGGTTTGCTCTGAGACTTCCACGTACTCTCTCCACAGCAACTTTGCAATTTTCCCTCTGCTGCCAACAACGCCGGGCAAGCGTGTTTTTCCAAATACGCGAACAACTTATTTTGAAAATGGGCGTAAAAAAAACGCAGAAACTCTCTGCGGCTGTGGCTATTTGATTTCCTGCGTTTGCTCCCCCTCTTATTAAAGAGAGAATTTATCTCGGTTCTTATGCCACATTTACAAGAAAATGTCCCAAAGTGAGCGATCAAGACGTTGAGACTGCCTTTAGGATATGATATACTATTCATGAAGATGTGAAAGCGTCTATCTACAACGATTGGAGGTAACACCATGTATCGACCCTGCGACACAGGCTTCGGCTTTGCATATTGGCGCTATTGGTGCGGCTCCCAATTCTGGAGAGGTCGTATCAGGGGTGTAATCTTGTGCGCATGAGTCGGACAGCTTCTTTTCGGCTTGTGCGCTTTTCTATTATGTGTTCAGAATAGAAGCAAACCACAAAGGATAGAGGAGGTGAAAATGATGAAAAAGATTCTACGTACAATTCTACGTGCAATTCCCGTTGTGCTGGTTTTGGTTTTCTGCCTATCTGTTACAGCGATGGCCTATAGTGGTAGTGAGAGTGTGACTTTGAAAACTACGCAGAATGAGGCTACTTCCGGCAGCCTCTCGTGCCATCACGCAAAAGTTTCCGCTACCAATAGTGCGTCATCTCAGCATAACGTAAGTGCTGCTTTGCAATTGTCTTCCGGGAGCGGTTGGAGTAACTATGGTACTTTCACTTTAGCTCCTGCGGCTTCAGGAAACACCGGGACTTGGGGACACAGCGACTATGTCTACCTTTGCAGAGCAAAACTTTGGGTTCCCGGTTTGCCATCTGGCGGATGCAGCGCATCCGGAACGCTGACCGTAACGGACTGACATGCTTACTGAACCCTAAAAGCAGGGGGTAAACGGGGCATGAACTAACGAACTAACATACGATGAACTTATTTATACTGAACCCTGAGGGCGGGGGATAATCTCTTGGCTTACCCCCTGCCCTTTTGGATAAATTCCGTTTTCTTATAGGGAGGGATTATATGCGCATCTCTATGAGCGTTTCTATAAAAATCTTTTTTCGCTCCATTATCTATTTGGCGATTTGTGCCGTCCTTTTTCTGCTATCCAATTTCTTCCTGATGCGATTTTTCAATGCTTCCAATTATTTGGCAGAATTCCATGTGGCCAGCTTGAAGCTCGGCATCGTCGGCTACATAGTATTTTCCTTCTTAAGTTACGAATACACCAACCTGCCCCGGACATCTGCCTTACAAGAGGCATTAGAAATTATTCCTTCTTCAAGGTCGAAACTTCTTTGCTCTCAAAGTCTGGTTTTGATCTCGCTGCTGTTGATCTGGAGCATCAACATCTTTGGTTGGATACTCGGAAAATATGCACAATTGCAAATTCACTACCCAGCGTTCTTCCTTAATTCCATTCCCAGCATCTTTATTGACTTCTTCTTGCCCGGAGTAATTGCCATATTAGTTGGGGCGCTCTTGTCACAAAAAACTGTTCGTGAAGTCGCATACTGCATAATCATTGTTTCTGCGCTGGTTTGTAGTCCTGTTCCCTCAGGGATATTTGCAAGCGAATCGATATTAGGATATCCGGTATTGACGTTTTTCGATTGGTTTTCTATTCTTGCTCCAAATACAAGTTGGGTCGCAGACGACATATATGGGGCATCCATTGAAGCATATCGTTGGGTTCTTGCAGCATTCTGGATTCTGTTATTGACTGCGGCTATAGTTTTCGCAACAGCCAAACGAAATAGAAAAACCTATATGATGGCTTCTGTTCTTATTGTTCTTTCTTTCCTTTGCGGCGTGCGGTTCGTTTGCCGCAGCAATGATAGCATTATACGAAAAGATTACAGACCCTATGGGACATTGCAACATGAATTCACTTACCGCCAAAAATATCCTGAGCAGCAAGAACTGCCGGCTGATTTTCATGTTTCAAAATATTGTATTGAGCTTACTGTTCGGAACAATACGAAGGCAACTGTTCGTATTGAGTTAAAAGAGAACGACCGGAACGAATATCGTTTTACCTTATACCACGGTTATGTTATAAACTCCATTAAAGACGGAAACGGAGACAAGTTGAATTTCGACCAAAATGGCGATTATGTTACAGTATATGCGCCTATGGGAACGAAAGAACTGAACTTTTCCTATTCCGGAAGTGCAGGAAAGTATTATTCCAATTATCAAGGCATTGCGTTGCCGGGCTATTTGCCGTATTACCCCGTTCCCGGCTTTGTGAAATTTTATGAAGCTGGGCAAATAGTCGTGAATACTGATCTTGAACCCACGGACTATGAAGTTTATGTAGATTCAAACATGGCTGTAGCATCTAATCTCCCCAAGACCGACGATAATACCTTCTCTGGAAATGCTGATGCGGTGTCGTTATACGGAGGAATGATTGTTCCCGAAGAGAAAGAGGGTATCGTATGCTGGTATAGCCCCATCGGTGTCCGGAGTATCAAAATCAGCGGATACCAGGAGGCTTGGAAAAGACTCGCCGATCAAGTTGGTGAAACAGCAGCATTCGACCTGATGGGAAAGACCATTTTCATGCAGCCGGTAACAATTATGGCTGCCAACTCTGGTCAGGAAGGATATGTCGAATTCAGCGATCATATTATTACGGCAGACTGGTCGGTTACGGCAGATTCTCTTTGCAAACAGCATTTACTTGCAACGATGCCCAAGGAGAAAAGCACAATGCTGCTATATAACGTGTTCTCGGATTATCTGATTTTTGGCGGCAGCCGTGAAGTTGCTGAAATCCCGTGGTCGAGCATTGAAATTCTTACTCGATATGATTCTGCCAATGAAATAGAAGATTTGGAGGAATGGTCAGGGTACATAGAAGCCAGCAATCTCTTTTCTGAACTGTTCAGCTATAAAGCCAACCTGTTAGGAGAAAACTTCGTCTTGAAAGCAGTTTATCAGTATCTGAAAAAATCGGCTCCAGAATGCAACCAAATAGAATTTCTTTATAGATTGGGGGAATAAGAATGCTAACAGTTGATAACCTTTCCAAGAGCTTCGGTAAGAAAACCGTTCTTGATAATATTTCTGTTCAGCTAACGCATGGAGTTTATGGCTTGCTTGGCCCAAATGGTTCCGGGAAAACAACCTTTATGCGGTGCGTTGCAGGAATTTACCGTTATAATGGAAGAATCATTACACCTTCCAACGTGGGGTATCTTCCTCAAAAATTTGGAGCATTTCGGGAACTCACGGTTTATGAGGTTCTGGAGTATTTTGCAGAATTGAAAGGAATACCCTCCAATCGCCAAGGAAAGAACATTCATGACTGCCTGGAAGATGTAAATCTTTGGGAGCGCCATTCTGATAAGGTAAAAACACTGTCCGGCGGAATGATCCGGCGGCTTGGTGTTGCACAAGCCCTGCTTGGGAATCCCGAACTAATCCTTGTTGATGAACCTACCGCAGGACTTGATCCTGAAGAAAGACTGCGCTTCAAAAATCTGATTTCTCAACACCGAGAGGACTGCACGATTTTGATTTCAACACATATCGTGGAAGATGTTGAAGCTCTTTGCGACCATATAATCATACTGTCACACGGGAAAAGTATTTGCCAGGACACGCCGGAAAATATACGGAAGGCTGCAATGAAGCATGTGTGGCATGTTTCAGAGAAAAGGCAGAAAGAACTTACTTCTCCATACTACATCCTGCGCAGGGAGCAAATTGATGGGGAAGCATACCTGCGTGTGCTTTCCAACGAAGAACAACCCGGCAAATCGATTCAACCGACACTTGAAGATGGATATATAAATATAATAAGGGGGATACGATGAGGCTGCGCTTGAAATTGTTACGCATTATTATGCGTAATTGTAAGCCCCTGTTCTTCATTCCTATCATTATCGCATACTGCCTGCTGCCGGGCGTGTCTGCTATCAAGTATTTTTATGTTGATCCCTCAGAGGCGCGCAGCACTTTTATTTACATGGCACAAGTGTTTATTCCCTTATGTGGACTGCTTTGGCCGATGGGATATCTCCATGTCTGGGTAGAAGGCGACGGGTGTGAAGCGCTTCGTGCCTGCACAAAATACCACAAAACTTGTGTTGGCGAATTGCTTTTGCTTTGTTCAGCTTATTTGCTGATGGTCTTTCCCACAATTGCATTTGCAGTAATCATGTTCCATCTATCCTGGCTGGAATATATGCGTCTTGCATTGCAGTTTAGTATTATAATCAATTTCCTCTATTTCATGATCATGCTGCTTAAAAATGTGACGATAGGCTGCATCCCTGTTGTAGCATATCTCCTACTTTGCTTTTATATTTCAGGGTCAGCCGATTTTGCGTCATTTTCGATTATCGCGCCGAATTTGCCCGCAGAATTTTCAAATTGGAACACCTTGCTTGTGGTTTTTTCATCGTCTTTGCTTGGCCTGCTGCTTGGGTATCTGCTGGACAGATTTTGGTATAAATACTTATGATGGTCAGGACACTGGTATGTGCATCCTTTGGCGATTCGGTCAAAGTCCTTCCACAATAATCCGATGCCGTTTGGTCAGATATTCTGTCTTTTCTGCGATCGTCCGCTTAATCTTCTCTTGGAGTCCATTGGAACATCCGTTACTGTATTATAGAGCCAGCAAATAAGTTATGGGAAAGACCTTCCACTGCTGGAGACAATATGGACATCAATCCACTTCATTGCAGCTGACCTATAATTTACAGGAACAAGCTCCAGCAAAGGAGGAAAATATGGCACTTACAAACCGCACGCTCATCCTGTTCAAATACTTCTGGGAGGCCACGGACGAAGCGCACCCGGTCTCCCTTGCGGATATCTCCGCCCAATTGAAGGATCACGGCATCACCGCCGACCCGCGCACGCTCCGCAGCGACATTGAACAGCTTGTGGAGTTCGGCGTGGATATCGTCAAAGAACGCAGAGTGCAGAACCTCTACCATGTGGCAACCCGGCACTTTGAAGCCCCGGAGGTCAAGCTCCTCATCGATGCGGTGCAGTCTGCGCGGTTCATCACGCCGGGAAAAAGCAAGGAGCTGGTCAAACGGCTGACGACCTTTGTTGCTCCCGGAGACGCCGCGCTGCTGGAAAGGCATCTGTACATCGACAGCCGCGTAAAAGCTGTCAACGAGAGCGTCTACATCAGCGTAGACCGCATCCAGACCGCCATTGCAGAGCGAAGGAAAATCGCCTTCCGCTACTTTGATTATTCCCCCGCCAAGGAGCGCGTGCATCGAAACGGCGGGAAAGTCTATTCCGTCTCCCCATATGCCCTGCTCTGGAACAACGACAGCTACTATCTTGTGGGCTTCCACGAACACAGGCAGCAGATTGCGAAGTTCCGGGTAGACCGCATCGACGGGTTGCAGGTCACGCAGGAAGCTGCCCTTCAAAAGCCCGAGGATTTCGATGTGTCGGCGTATTTTACACAGGAATTTTCCATGCTTACCGGCAAAACGCGCCATGTTACGCTGCTGTGCGAAAACGCCCTCATGAACAGCATCATCGACCGCTTCGGGGAGGATGCACCCACGCAGATTGTGGACAAGAGCCACTTCACTGTGGAGGCGACCGTTGATCTCAGCAGCAATTTCTACGGCTGGGTATTCGCCTCCGGCGGGAAGATGAAGATCACAGCGCCGCAGGAAGCGGTAGACGGCTTTCAAAGGATGCTGGAGAGCTTCAGCGAACGGCAACCAGCCGATGAAACGCCCAGCATATCCATCGGTCAGGTTAAAAAATGAAGATTTTTCCCCGAAGGTGTGCATCTGATTGCACACCTTCTTTTTGCCCTCTTGATTTTCTCCGAATTATGTGTATAATAGAGCTATCAGGAACTATTGTTCCAGATAGGAGAAAAGTACAATATGAGAAGCAAGAGCGAGGAGCTTATGCTCCGCATCCGGGAGTACATCGAAAGCTACTTCGAGCGGTATTCTTCTACCCCCACCGTCCGGGAGATCGCCGGAGCCATGAAGATCGCGGTTTCCTCCGCCCACAGATACCTTGTGGCAATGGCGGAGAAGGATATGGTTTTCTACGAAAACGGTACGCTCTCCACGCCGAAGATCCGGCGGATGAATCCGGCGGTGAGCCCCGCCGCCATTGTTGGCTCCATCCCCTGCGGCTCACCTGAGGAAAAGGAAGCCCAGGTGGAGGAATACCTGCCCCTGTCCGTGTCCTTCTTCGGCAAGGGGGACTTCTACGCCCTCCGCGCCTCCGGCAGCTCCATGACGGGGGCGCAGATTGACGATGGGGATTTGGTTATCATCCGCCAGCAGCACACCGCCCAGGTCGGGGAGATCGTCGTTGCCCTCACCGATGAGGACAAGAACACGCTGAAGAGGCTCTTATATGACGATGACCGGCAGAGCTATTATCTACACCCGGAGAACAGGGACATGGAGGATATCTATGTGTCCGGGCTTCGGGTACAGGGCGTAGCGACTCATGTAATCAAAGCCCTTTGACGGAGGAAATGCGATGCAGAAAAAATATGTGTCCGTCAACGCGGAGGTGGATACGGACGGCGTGATCTGCCCGCTTCTTATCCGCTGGCATGACGGCAGACAGTGGGAGGTGACAAAGGTGCTTCATACCTGTACTGCTTCTCACGATGAGTTTGAAGGCGTCCGCTACACCGTCAAGATCGGTCGTGCGGTAAGATATTTGTATCGGGAGGGTCAGCGCTGGTATGTTGACCGCTCCCCATAGGAGGTGTTTGTGAGACATGAGGATTTTTTCCTATGAGGAACTCGACGAATTGGGCGAGGGCTTGATCCGCCAATATCTTGGGAAGGAAGCGGAGCGCACCTGCTGCGTGGACATCGAGGGGTTCGTTACGGACTTTCTGAAGCTGCCCCTGCTGTACCGCAGCTTTGCCGAGGAGGACAGCGACAAAATCGGCTTCATTGCGGACGGCGTGACCCCTCTGCGCGTCTACGAGAACGGGGTCGTTGTCCGGCGCGTGTATCCCGGAGGAACCATCGTGATAGAGCGCTGTCTGCGGCGGGAGCACGAAAGCGGCAGGCGGCGCTTCACCATCAGCCACGAGTGCGCCCACTACATCATGGACAGGGCGGTTCCCTCTGCTGCTTTCCACAGAGAGTTTGATAACGAACGCATCTACTCTCAAGAGGACTTCAAAAACCTGTTCAGCTTCCGGGAAACGCAGATCGACCGCATGGGCGCAGCTCTCTTGATGCCCCGCTTCATGGTTCACAACGTAATGATCTCGCATGGATGTTCTTCTTGCATTCCCGTGTTCGGAGACAGCATTCTGAAATTGACGGACAAGCGCCTTATTAGGCAAATGGCAAATACAATGGGCGTGTCCTTCTCCGCCTTTCTTATTCGGCTGCGGGAGCTGGGCTGTCTGTGTTACCGCCCGCTTTCGGAGTACATCACGGAGGAAATGGGGCTGGGACAGGACGGTGGCGCAGGATGAGAAAAGCAAACGCTCCCCGTAAACTCTCGCCGGATGTGTCACGCAGGCTGTCCGATTCCCGCAGGCAATCCGCCGCGCTGACCCTCCGGGAGATCCACTGCCCCTTTTGCAGTTTTCTGGTAGAGAAGGTGTTCTCCGACGCAGCGGGACACAAAATGGTCTACTGCCGAAAATGCAAGTCGGAGTATCCCATCAATCTGGGCTGCTTCCGCAGGATGAAGGCGAAACAGGCCGTCTGCCGCCTGCTTTCAGGAAAACCGAGGCAGAAACGATAAACTGAATACAAAAACCGACTTTTAATCGAGCAAGCGGAGAGAATCAGATTCGTTCTGAGGAGACTGCCAAGCGCCGTACAAAGTCAGACTGAACCGGGAAATGGGTTCGGTCTGCTTTGACGGCGCTTTTTTGCTGCCCGATTTCTTTGTACGGCGTTGAAAGTCCTTTCCCGGCTTGGCTCGGGAAAGGACTTTTTCCATGAAACGCCGCTTTGAACAATACATCTGCCGCTACCCGTGAGCTCCGAATTTTTGATTTCACCCAAATTCAAAAATTCAAAGGAGATCACGGCATGAAAACATTAAAGGAGTTCGATTACGACCTTTGGGCAATCGAGGAAAACGGAAGAAAGAGATATTTCGCCAGAATCAAGGCCACCGGCGAGGAAACGGAGGTCAGCCTTGAGGTGATGCGGCTGCTGCTCCGTCAGGAAAAGCAGATGCGCCGGGAATACGCAAAACAGCAGACCATCGGGCCGGTTCTGAGCCTTGACGCCATCCGCGACGGCGGAAGCATGGACGAGTCCGCATGGCTGCTGGATACGCGGCAGCGCATTGACTCCGAGGTGCTCACGGCAGAACACACAGACGCATTCTGCAAAACGCTGACGGACAGCCAGCATTCGATCTTTACGGAATGCCTCATCGAGGGGAAAAGCCAGTCCGCATACGCTGCGGAGCACGGCATGACCAGGCAAAGCGTGCATGACGCAATCGCATTGATCCGCAAAAAAGCAAAAATATATTTTGCGTGATACCTGACAAAGGGCAAAAAAATGTCCATTGAAAGGTGAGAGGACAAATCTCACCGCAAGGGATACGGAGATTCAGTTTTCTCAGAGCCGCAAGGCTCAGCGAACCTTGAAAACTGAATATCCAGGCATCAGGCACATTCCCAACGCTATGGGCTGAACCCCTGAGCCGCTTTCGTGAGTGCGCCACGACCTCAGAAAAGAGCGAGCGATACAGCTTACACGATAAAAGCCGGGCTGCTCCCGGTGGAGGCGACGACAGGTGTTGGGGACAATGATACTTCCGTAATTCGCGGCCCGGCCACAATGAAGGCGGGGAGGTTCGATTCCTATGGAGCGGTGCAGCACACCGCCGTCTGATGCTCTCCCTGCTCTCGGGGCGTCGAGGACAAATTGAGAGCGTACATACCCAAAAAAACCAAAATGACAAAAGACAAGGAGACGCAATATGAACGCACAGGACAGATACAACAGCGAGAGATATCCGGACATGACCTGCTTTCTCGCTTTGAGGAATATCGAAAGAAACGAAAGAAAGGAACGGAGAAACCGCATGAAGGAAAACTGGATTTACCGCAGGGGCGACGTGTATCTTGCCAACCTCGACCCCTACATAGGCTCCGAGCAGGGCGGCACCCGCCCTGTGGTCGTCCTGCAAAACAACACCGGCAACTACTACTGCCCCACGCTGATCGTCGCGCCCATCACGTCCAAGGCCGGCAAGAAGCCGTCCCAGCCTACCCACTACTACGCCGAGCGCATCCACGGGCTGGAGTTTCCCGGTATGGTGCTGCTGGAGCAGATCAAGACCATCGACAAGCGGCGCGTGAGGAAGTACCTGGGCAGGATGACCCGGCAGCAGATGGATGAGATCGGGGAAGCCATCGAGGAAGCCCTCGGACTGTACGTCCCCGAAGAAATGGAGGCCCCGTAATGAATCCCGTACTGACCATCGACCCGGAGTTCGAGGCGAAATGCCCGCCGCTGACCGAGGACGAGCTTTCGCAGCTGGAAGAAAACATCCTTGAGGAAGGGCTGGTGCTCATGCCCCTCATCGTCTGGAACGATACGATTGTGGACGGTCACAACCGCTACCGCATCGCGCAGGCGCATCCGGGCATCGGATTCCGTACCCATGAAAAGCAGTTCAGCAACCGCTACGAGGCCCTTTCCTGGATTTGCAAGAACCAGCTCGGACGGCGAAATCTTACGCCCCAGCAGAAGAAATATCTGATCGGGCAGCGTTACGATGCAGAGAAAAAAACACATGGAGGAGATCGGAAAAGCAATCTGCCAGAATCAAGTGGTCAAAATGACCACTTGATTGCAGCACAGAAAACAAGAGAGCGAATTGCTTCAGAGACAGGAACAAGTGAGAGCTATGTTAAACGAGCGGATCAGTATGCAAAAGGTGTGGACGCCGCTGAAGAAGTGCTTCCGGGCATCAAGAATGACCTGTTGCTCGGAAAGTTTAAGCCCAGAGAAACCGATGTGGCGGCTGTCGCCCGCGCATCTCCGGAGGAGCGCCGGGAAAAAGCGGAGCAGCTCAGGGTGATCCCGGAAAAGAAGCCCAAAGCAGATAAGGAGTCTGCCCGGAGCGGCACAAAGCGCCAGCAAGAGGTTTATGCGACTATCGACAAAAGCTACGAGGATATGAAGGACTCCAAGCGCGTCACGGAGGATTCGGCACTGGTAAGCCTGCGCTATACGGCGCGGAATATGGTCGAAACCTGCGACATGCTTTTTACGAACTTCCCCGGTCTATTGGAAAAGCCGGACTACAAAGATCAGGTCATTGAAATCATGCAGGAGCCAAAACAATACATTCTCAAATTGGAAGGAGAAACAGACAATGAGCAGCATTAAGACACTCTACAAGCTGATGGAGGTCAGCAGCCGGGATTTGGAGATTCCCGATGCGTACCAGCGCAAGCTGAACACCGAGCGTGTGGCAAAGATCGTGGCCGGGTTCAATGAGCGTATCGCCAACGAACCGAAGGTTAGCTTTCGTGACGGTCACTATTATGTGTTTGACGGGCAACATACTATTGTGGCGCGCAAGCACATGAACGGCAACAACGACTTGCCGATCCTCTGCAAGGTGTACTATGGCATGACAGAACAGGATGAAGCCCTGCTGTTTGCCATGCAGACAGGCGATTCTGCGGCTCTTACCCCCAGCGCCAGGCTCCGCGCCAATCTTCGCGGAGAGGATAAGGCGTCAGGCGAGTTCTATGCCGCCACCGAGGAAGCGGGGCTGCATATGGGCTTTGAGCGGGGCGGCGGCACGGGTCGCATCCTCTGCATCAACACCGCCTTTGCGGAGTTCAGGCGCGCTGGGGCGGAGCTTTATAAGGAAGCGCTGACCATCCTGCTGGAAGCCTGGGGCGGCGATCCCGATTCCCTGAGAGCCGAGGTGATTCAGGGCATCGTCCACTTCGTGGAGCTGTACCACGGCGAGTACGACCGGGAGCGGCTCATTTACAGTCTCCGCGCCTACGAGCCCAAGTTTGTTTACGCGGCGGGTAAGGCGGAAAAGGAGCTGCGGGGCGTAAAGCGCTACGTCAACCTGTTCTACCGCATCTACAACGGCAGGCGCAAGCATTCGACCCTTCCCATGAAGTTCTGAGGGAAGGGTCTTTTTATCCGCATCGAGGCCGGAAACCATGGGGCTGTGTTCCGTCACAGCCCTATTCTTCTGCCCTCGGCTCGGGCTCATAGATTTATATATCCAATCATAACCATGGAATAAACAAAACAAGGAGGTATGGCATGGACGCATATACGGCATCCGATATGGACGTTCGCACCGCTGACCACAATACGCTGGTGGATATCCGTGATGTAAAGGTCAACACCGCGCTGCCCAAGCGGGAGCGCATTCTGGATTTCATCCGTCAGATCGGCAATCCCTACTGCTACCGGCACGGGAAATATGTGGTCAGGGTCAGCTTCGCCGATACGGATGTTTCATTAGAGGACAGACTGGAAGCATATATCCGCACAAAGGGCTGATCCTGCGACATCCTCGACAGTCCTGCGCAACGCAGGGTACAATTTTGGAGGAAAGGAGCTGGCAATATGCAACACAACACCGAAACAAAAATCTGGAACGCCACGCTTTACCTCCGACTGTCGAGGGACGATGGGGATAAAGAGGAATCCAACAGCATCACCGGGCAGCGGGAGCTGCTGCGTGACTTTATCCGAACCCGCCCGGAGCTTCGGGAATACGCCGTCAGGATCGACGACGGTTTCACAGGCTCCAATTTTGATCGTCCGAGTTTCAAGAAGATGTTGGAGGATGTGAAGGCCGGACGAACCAACTGCATCATCGTGAAAGATCTTTCGCGCTTTGGCCGTAATTATCTGGACGCTGGCGAATACATCGAGAAGATATTCCCATTTTTAGGCGTGCGGTTCATCGCCGTCAACGACAACTACGACAGTCTCGGCGGAAAAAACGCTTCGGACGAGCTTATCATTCCGTTCAAGAATCTCATAAACGAAGCCTACTGCCGGGATATTTCCGTGAAAGTCCGCACCCAGCTTGAGGTCAAGCGCAAGAGCGGTCAGTATATCGGCGCGTTTGCCGTGTACGGCTATCTGAAGGACGAAACAGACAAAAACCGTCTGGTGGCAGATGAATACGCCGCGGACGTCGTGCGGGATATCTTCAAATGGAAGCTGGAGGGCATGAGCCCGCAGGATATCGCCGCCCGATTGAATCACAGCGGCGTGCTTTCGCCCATGGAATACAAAAGATCGCTGGGCATGAGGTTTGCCACCTCCTTCAAGGCGAACCCGCAGGCGGCATGGTCGGCCAACGCCGTGCTGCGTATCCTGAAAAATCCGGTCTACACAGGCATACTCATTCAGGGAAAAGAAACCACACCCAGCTACAAGGTGCGAAAGCGCGTCACAAAGCCGGAAAGCGAATGGGCAATCGTTCCAGATGCCCACGAAGCCATCATTGAGCGCCGGGACTTTGACAGCGTACAGAAGGCGCTCTCGTTGGATCCCCGCCGCAGCCCCGGCGACAGCGCGGTGCAGCTTTTCAGCGGGATGGTGTTCTGCGGCGAGTGCGGCGCAAGCATGGTACGCAAGACCGTCCCCTCCGGGAAGAAGAAATACGTCTACTACGTCTGCGCCGCCCACAAGCAGGATAAATCCTGTTCGCCCCATCGGATGCGTGATGAAGCGCTGGAACAGCTGATTTTGGACACGGTAAAGCAGTATATCCGGGACGTGGTTGATCTGGACGATATTCTTGCCATGACGGATACCGCCCCCCTGAGAACCGCAGAAGCCCAGAAGGTGCAGCGGCAGCTCGACAAGAAACGCTCTGAGCATGAGCGGCTCCAGAAGCTGCTCATGTCCCTGTATGAAAGCCTTGCCGACGGGATCATCGACCGGGACGAATACGCAAGGCTCAAGCAGAATTACGCAGGACGCTGCGCCGAGTGCGAAAAACAGATGGACGCCTTGCAGGAGACCCTTACGCAGATCAGGGAGCACGGCGGCGAGCACCGGGAGTGGATGGCGCAGTTCAGAAAGCACCTGAACATCACGGAATTGGAGCGCAGCATCGTTGTGGCGCTGATCGACCGCATCCTCATTTACAGGGATAACCGCGTGGAAGTCCGCTTCCGCTTTGCGGACGAATTTGCATGGCAGACGGATATTCTCAGAAGATCACAAATACGGGAGGTGGTATAAGTGGCAAGAACGAAACGAAAGACAAACCCGGTCATTCCGGCGATGGAAGCTCCCGCACAGGCGCAGAAGCAATACCGCACTGCCGCCTATGTCCGCCTTTCCGTGGAGGACAGCGGCAAACCCGGCGCGGATACCATAGAGGGGCAGAAAAACCTGCTGCTCCGGTTCATCGAAGATGACCCAACGCTTACCCTGTATGGGCTGTTCTGCGATAACGGACGAACCGGCACGGACTTTGACCGTCCTCAGTTTGAAAAGATGATGGAGGAAGTACGCAAATGGCATATAGACTGCATCGTGGTCAAAGACCTGTCCCGCTTTGGCAGAAACTACAAGGAAACCGGCAACTATCTGGAGCGAATTTTCCCGTTCCTCGGAGTTCGCTTCATCGCCGTCAACGACGGCTTCGACACCCTCACCGCCCAGCGGGGCGCGGACGGCTATCTCGTTCCGCTGAAAAATCTCATCAACGAGGTTTACAGCAAGGATATTTCCAGGAAGTCCGGCTCGGCACTGGCAGCAAAGCAGAAAAACGGCGATTTCATCGGGGCGTGGGCTCCCTACGGTTACCGCAAACAACCGGATAATCCCCACAAGCTGGAGCCGGACGAAGCGACGGCTCCCGTTGTCCGGCAGATATTCCGGTGGCGAGCCGAGGGCATGGGAATCACACAAATCGCAAGGCGGCTCAACGATTCCGGCGTACCATCCCCCTCCGCCTACCTGTACAACACCGGGGTATGCAAAACGGAGAAATATAACGGCGTGAGCTGGTATGTTCAGACGGTCAAGAACCTTCTGTCCCGGCAGGTGTACATCGGACACATGGTGCAGGGAAAGAAGCGGCAGTCCTTTTACGAAAACCGGGGGCAGTACAAGAAGCCACGAGAGGAATGGATCGTCGTAGAAAATACCCACGAGCCGCTGATCGACCGGGAAACCTTTGATAAGGTGCAGGAGCTTGCACAGCGCAAAAAGACAGAATACTTTGAAAACCTCGGCAGATTTACGCATCTGGAAACCACCGAAAACATCCTCAAGGGGCTGGTCTGCTGCGCCGACTGCAAGCGTCCGCTGGTGCGGTACAAGAATGTGAGCCACGAAAAAAAGCTGTGGTACACCTTTATCTGCCCGACCCACGCCAACGACATTGGCAGCTGTCCGCTGAAAAACATCCGGGAGGACGCACTGTTCCCCATGCTCCTGCAAGCCATTCAAACCCAGATCGCCCTTGCCGCCGATATGGAAGCCATTGTCCGCAGACTAAACGGCTCGCCAAAGTACAAAAAGCAGACCGCGACGCTGCAAGGTAAGCTGGACACGGCAAAAAAGGCACTTATGAGATATAACAGCTTATACGACAGCCTGTATCAGAGCTATGTGGATCAGCTCATGACCGAGCAGGAATATATGACGCTGAAGCGCCGCTACAAAGCGGAAGCCGAGGAAGCGGAGCGGCTGATCGAGGCTCTGACCCGCCAGCAGGTGGCAGAAGCGGCGCATACGCCGGAGAACCCATTCCTTACGGCTTTCGGCAGCTTCCGGGATGCGGATGCCTTGACCAGAGAGATGGCACAGGCACTGATCCAGCGCGTGTATGTAGACGGCGACAGCAATATCGAAATCGTGTTCCGCTACCGGGACGAATACAAAGAACTCTGTACATATTTGGAAGGGAGGGACGCTGACGCATGAGAACGGCAATTTATCTTCGCATATCCAGCGAGGACGCGGATTTGAGAACCGGCGAAAAGGATGAATCCGAGAGCATATCCAACCAGCGCAGCCTCCTTCGGGAATATGTGTCCAGTCACGCAGACCTGTCCGATTCTGAAATACTGGAATTTTGTGACGACGGCTGGAGCGGTACAAACTTCGAGCGGCCCGCTGTAAAGGAGCTTTTGGAGCAGGTCAAGCACAGGCAAATCAACTGCATCATTGTAAAAGACCTTTCCCGCTTTGGTCGTGACTATCTCACCGTGGGCGGCTACATCTCACGCGTGTTCCCGTTCCTCGGTGTACGCTTCATTTCCGTCAACGACGGTTTTGACAGCAGCAATCCGCTGGACATCGACAGCCTCGATACCTCGTTTCGGACGCTGATCTACGACCTGTATAGCCGTGACCTCTCCCGCAGGGTCAAAAACGCAAAAAAAGCACGGGCCGAGTGCGGGGCATTTCTCAGTCCCTATGCGCCGTATGGATACGTCAAAGACCCAAAAGACAAAAATCATCTTCTGATAGATACCGAAGCCGCCGAGGTGATACGGCGCATCTTTCAAATGGCAGCGGACGGCGCAAAAACGTGGGAGATCGCGGCGGCGCTGAACGGTGACGGCGTAAGCTCCCCAAAGAACTACAAAATCGAGACAGGCTGCACAAGAACGCCGTGGCGCAGCATCCAAGAGGAAAACTTCTGGACGGCCAATCTGGTCGCAAAGTTCCTGCGGGACGAGCGGTATATTGGAAAGACGGTGTACGGCAAACGAAGCCGGGATATTGTAGGCAGTACGCACACGGTCAAAATCTCCCGCAATGATTGG
>OLRA01000937.1_pt1 | contig 36944 bp, 32 predicted proteins | sample 1673011 | NCBI WGS metagenome assembly OLRA01 (sample SAMEA3136746, study PRJEB25190) | human gut metagenome | reverse complement strand
TTTTCACGGGAAGGCAAAGCCTGCCCGTGGAAACGGAACGGCGCGAGTTTCTTCTATCCCCCGTTATCCCCAACTTCGAGCCCAGCGCAGCGGGTCGGAGTTGGAAAGGAAGAAGGAAGGAGCGGAGTGCAGTTTTCACGGGAAGGCAAAGCCTGCCCGTGGAAACGGAACGGCGCGAGTTTCTTCTGACGTCAGGGCTGCTTGCCGATGTAGGCCAGGATACCGCCGTCAACATAGAGCACATGGCCGTTGACGAAGTTGGAGGCGTCGGAGGCCAGGAACACGGCGGGACCCATCAGGTCCTCGGCCTCGCCCCAGCGGGCAGCGGGAGTCTTGGCCACGATGAACTGGTCAAAGGGATGACGGCTGCCGTCGGGCTGTCTCTCACGGAGAGGAGCAGTCTGGGGAGTAGCTATGTAACCAGGTCCAATGCCGTTGCACTGGATGTTGTACTCGCCGTACTCGGAGCAGATGTTCTTGGTGAGCATCTTCAGTCCGCCCTTGGCGGCAGCATAGGCGGAGACGGTCTCGCGGCCCAGCTCGCTCATCATGGAGCAGATGTTGATTATCTTACCGTGGCCCTTCTTGATCATGCCGGGGATTACGTGCTTGGCAACGATATAGGGAGCTACCAGGTCGATGTCAATAACCTGACGGAAGTCCTTGGCCTCCATCTCCAGCATGGGGGTGCGCTTGATGATACCGGCGTTGTTCACCAGGATGTCAATAGTGCCCAGGTCCTTCTCAATGTCGGCAACCAGCTTGATGACATCCTCCTCGTTGGTGACGTCGGCATAGTAACCGTGGGCGTCGATGCCCTTCTCCTTGTAGGCCGCCAGAGCGGCCTCCATGTGGTGCTCGCCGCGGCAGTTGAAAGCGATCTTTGCGCCGGCAGCTGCAAAAGCCTCAGCAATTGCAAAGCCTATACCGTAGGCTGCGCCGGTGACCAGAGCTACCTTGCCCTCCAGGGAAAACTGCTTCATCATATCCATAATATTAAATCTCCATTCTGCCGCATCTGCGGCGGGTCTGTTTTCTGAGGGCGCTTTGTGCGCCATCAGGCCTTAAATCTTCTTATCTCTGGACACGGCCGGTGCCGTCTCCGCCCATGAGCTTCTCAACTTCAGAGACGTCGACACGGTTGAAGTCCCCCAGGATGCTGTGCTTCAGGCAGGAGGCAGCAACTGCAAACTCCAGAGCCTGCTGCTTGTCCTCGTAGTGAGTCAGGCCGTAGAGCAGACCGCCGCCGAAGCTGTCGCCGCCGCCCACGCGGTCCACGATGTCACGGATCTCGTAGCGCTTGGACTCGTAGAACTTCTCTCTGTCGTTGAGGCAGGCAGCCCAGCCGTTCCAGTCGGCGCTCTTGCTCTCACGGAGAGTGATGGCGATCATCTTCATGTTTGGGTAGGCAGCCAGGACCTTGTCGCCCAGAGCCTTGTACTTGGCGCGGTCCAGCTCGCCGGACTCCACGTTCACGTCGGTGGTGATCTCCAGGGACTTCTGCACGTCCTCCTCGTTGGCGATGGCCACGTCCACATAGTTTGCGATCTCACGCATGACCTCGGCGGCCTTCTTGCCGTACTTCCACAGGTTCTTGCGGTAGTTCAGGTCGCAGGAGACGGTGATGCCTCTCTTCTTGGCTTCCTTAACGGACTCGATGCTCAGCTCCATGGCGCTCTCGGAGATAGCGGGGGTGATGCCGGTAATGTGGAACCAGTCCACGCCCTCAAAGGCCTTGTCCCAGTCAATGTCGCCGGGCTTGGCCATGGCTATTGCGGAATACTCACGGTCGTAGACAACCTTGCTGGGGCGGGCATTGGCGCCGGTCTCCAGGTAGTAGATGCCCAGACGGCCCTTGTCGGAGCGGACGATGCGGCTGGTGTCAACGCCGAACTTGCGCAGGTCTTTCACGCACTCGTCAGCGATGGCATTTTTGGGCAGCACGGTGAGGTAGGACACGTCCTGGCCATAGTTTGCCAGGGACACGGCCACATTGGCCTCGCCGCCGCCGAAGGTGGCCTCCAGCATGGGGCTCTGGAAAAAGCGCTCCAGGCCGGGGGACTTGAGTCTCAGCATTATTTCACCAAAAGTAAGAAACTTCATTGTAATTTCTCCTTATAATTTATTTTATTGCCATGAAAGGTTTACTTCTGGACAAGGTGTACAGCGAAACCGCCTATCTCGTTCTTGAAGTACACGGCCTTGATGTTGTTGGGGTCCTTGATGGAGGACATATCCAGCTCCAGTCCTCTCCGCTCCATCTCGGCCATGGCAGGCTCCATCTTGTTGGTGCGGATTGCGATGTGGCCGTTGGCACCCTTGAACATTGTCTTCATAACTTCCACGCCGGTGGAAGCGAAATTGGAGGAATTACCCAGCTTCACTGGGAAATCGAAGGCATCGGCAAACTCCTTGCACACGGCATCGCACACGTCGGCATCGGCGCAGTTGATGCCCACATGGGCAACCTCAAAGCCCAGCAGGGCCTTGCGGGAATCCTTGCACAGCTGAGTGATCTTTTCAAAGTTGCCGGCAGCTATGTCGGCCTTGGGGCAGACCCAGCTGCCGCCCACGGCATGGATGTGGGGATCGGAGATGAACTCGCCCACATTCTGGAGATTGACTCCGCCGGTGGGGATGAACTTCACTCCGCCAAAGGGACCGGCCAGGGCCTTGATTGCGCTGAGTCCGCCGTAGACATTGGCGGGGAAGAACTTAATGACCTTCAGGTTGTGCTTAAGGGCCATCATTATCTCGGTGGGAGTTGCGCAGCCGGGGCAGACGGGGATATTGTTCTCGCAGCACCAGGACACCACTTCCTCGTCGTAGCCGGGGGAGACGATGAACTTTGCGCCGCACTCCACAGCCAGCTTGCACTGCTCCAGATTCACCACGGTGCCGGCACCGGGTACCATCTCCGGAACCTCGGCGGCAACGGCTCTGATGGAATCGGCAGCGGCAGCGGTACGGAAGGTAATCTCCATAACGTCTATACCACCGGCCACCATTGCCCTGGCAGTGGGCACAGCATCCTTTGCATCGTCCAGCACTACGACGGGAACTATGCCGGCGCGGGCCATTCTCTTCAATACATCCATGGTTTTTTCCTCCTGTAATTTATTTTGCACTTGTCATAAAAAACAAAATGAAATATAATATTTTCATTAAAATTCAGAGGTGTGTAATGGGAAATTCGGAAATTTACCAGCAGGTCCTTAACAGTTTTCAGGACTCTGCAATAAGAGACCGGAGCTACTACCCGGACTTTCGCCGCCAGTGGGAGGCACTTTTTAAAAAAGTACTTAAAAGCGACGAGGAATACTTTGACGTATCTGCGCCTTCGGTACTCACAGTCCCACACAGCTTTGCCGGTATTGACGCCGTCTTTCACTTCGATCAGCTGAAAATCGCCGACTGGTACCGCCAGGACTCCTCCAGGAAAAAGCGGGTGGTCTTTCAGCCAAAGAAGCTCAAGCATAGCCGCAAGGGCGGATTGAGTTTCCATGAGTCTCCCTGCGATTACGACCCCAGCCTTCCGGAGAGCGCCCTCACCGAGGAAAACAAAAATATCATCGCCGCCGCTTTGCCGGAGCTGCCGCCCCGGTTGAGGATCGTTTACGGCAACAAGTGGGTGGATTCCCGTTTCAACGTACTGATGAACACCAGACTGTCCCTTTTCCTCATAGCCACCGACTATGTGCCGGCTTTCCTGGCCTCTCCTTTTGAGGTCTGCCTCTATTTATTCATGATGGATTACTGCATCATAAAAGAAAATTACCGCAAGGTGGAGGACAAGGAACTGCAGAAGTTCCTCCACATATTCCGCCCCTCCCCCATGCTGAAAATCAAGGGTTTGCTCTGAGCCTGCTTATGGCTCTTTTGATTGCACAGTCCCGATGTTTTACGATCGGGACTGTGTTTTTTCATGTTATCTCAGCTCGTTGATGGCGAAGTTGTCCATGTCGTCAAAGGCCTGGTTCTCGCCGCCCATTGCCCAGATAAAGGTGTAATTGGAGGAACCGCAGCCGGCATGCAGGGACCAGGAGGGGGATATGACCGCCTCGTAGTTCTGCATCACAATGTGCCGGGTCTCCTGGGGCTGGCCCATCAGGTGCATGACTATGCCGCCTTCGGGCAGGTTGAAGTAGGTGTAGATCTCCATGCGGCGCTCGTGGGTGTGGGGGGGAACAGAGTTCCATACACTGCCGGGCTCTAGCTGGGTCAGGCCCATGGACAGCTGGCAGGTCTCCAGTACATCGGGGTGTATAAACTGGTTGATAACCCGCTTGTTGGCGGTCTCCATGCTGCCCAGGGGGCGCTTGTTGGCGTCCTTGATGGAGATGAAGGTGGTCTTGCAGTCCTTGTGGGCGGGGGCGCTCACAAGGTAGAAACGGGCGGGTTCGGCTTTGTCGTTGCTGCCGAAGACCACGTTTCTGGTGCTGCGGGAGATGTAGAGGCAGTCCTCAAAGCCCATTTCGTAACGGACTCCGTCGGCCTCTATCCAGCCCGGGCCGCCCAGATTGAACACGCCGGCCTCTCTGCGCTCCAGGAAGAAGTTGGTGCCGAAGTTTTTCCAGACATCTATACCCTGGTCAATGGGCAGAGATTTCTCCACGGGCATGATGCCCAGAACCACCATGCGGTCCACATGGGAGTACACGGCCTGGACAGTGTCCGGCTGGTACAGGTTCTGTATGAGAAACTCCTTGCGCAGCTCCTCGGTGGTGTATCTTTTTACGTCGTTGGGACCGGTGGAATAGCGAATATCCATATTACAATACCTTTCAGATCAAAGATCAGACAAGACCCAGAGCCTCGGGAATGAACATGCTCAGAGCGGGAACGTAGGTGATGAGCAGCAGAGCCACAAAGATTACTGCAAAGAAGGGCAGCAGCATCTTGATGATCTGCTCTATCTTCACGTTGTGAGTGCGGCAGCCTGCAAAGAGGATGGCGCCCACAGGGGGAGTCAGAGTGCCCACGCACAGGTTCATAACCATCATGAGACCGAAGTGCACAGGGTGCATGCCCCAGGTCTGGACTATGGGCAGGAAGATTGGGGTGAAGATCAGAACTGCAGGAGTGGGGTCCATGAAGCAGCCCACGATGAGCAGGATGACGTTCATGATCAGCAGGATGACCACGGCGCTGTCAGTCACACCCAAGATGGCGTTGGCCACCATAGCAGGGATCTTGGTGTAGGTCATGATGTAGCCCATGATACCGGACACGCAGACCAGGTACTCGATAACGGCAGTGGTCTTTACGCTCTCGAAGATTATGCGGGGCAGGTCACGGACAGTGATGTTGCGGTAGACAAAGCTGAGGATGAGGGCGTAGGCCACAGCAATGGCAGAACCCTCGGTGGCAGTGAAGATACCGCCCAGGATACCACCGATGACGATGACGATCATCAGCAGGCTGGGGATGCCTTCCCACAGGGTCTTCATGACAAACTTGAAGGTGTAGTGACCCTTGGAGATATAGCCGCGGCGCTTGGCCATGACACCAGCCACCACCATGCAGCCCAGGCCCCAGAGTATGCCGGGGATATAGCCTGCCATAAACAGGGCGGCGATAGAAACGGAGCCAGCCACGGTGGAGTAGACTATCATAATGTTGCTGGGGGGGATCATCATGCCGGTCGGACCGGAGGCGATATTGCAGACGGCAATGTACTCGTCGGAGTAGCCCTCTTCCTTCTCAAGGGGTCCGAGGATGCCACCCATAGCCACGGCTGCGGCAACGCCGGAGCCGGACATGGCGCCGAAGAGCATGTTGGCCACGATGTTGGTCTGGGCCAGGGAGCCGGGGAGACGGTGGGCGATCAGCTGGGCGCAGCCCACCAGACGGCGGGCTATTCCGCCGAAGTTCATCAGGTTGCCTGCCAGCACGAAGAAAGGTATTGCCAGCAGGGAGAAAGAGTTGACGCTCTGGAACATTTTCTGGGCAGAGACCATCAAAGAGCTCATCTGAGGCATGATGATGACCATGCCAACGGCAGAACCAAGGCCTATGCTAAGGCCGATGGGGAAACCAACTGCAAGAGTCACAAAAATGATGCCGATCATTACTATGCCGGCAAGAGCTGTTACTGTCATGTATCTTTACCTCCCATCATGCGGTGCCGGAGAGCTCGTCGCCAAAGGTGCGCTTGCCCTCGTGGTAGTTTTTAACGGCCAGGACACTGTTGTAAACGGCGTAGTACATGGTGATAACGCCGGTGAAGGGGACGGAGAAGTACATGACGGACTTGGAGATCAGCAGAGCGGGGTCGATCTGCACGGCCTGCTTGCTGGTGTAGAGCCAGCCGCCGATGACGCACACGGCCAGCACAAAGATGAACAGGCAGATATTGGTGATGATCTCAACGATCATGTTGGTTTTGGGTCTGAACTTATCCTTGAGTATATCAATGGTCAGGTGCTCTTTGCTGCCAAAGACATAAGCACTGCCAAACATTATCATCCAAACGAAAAGGTACTGGGAAAGAGTGCCGGTGATGGAGCTGGGGGAGTTGAATATGTAGCGGGCGACGACCTGCCAAACCACGATGACGGTCATCACTGCTAGGGTAATCGTGGAAACGACCTCGAGAATCTTGTCGAGGACAAATTTGATCTTATCTAATGCCTTCACGGAGCGGCCTCCCTTTTTCTTTAGCTGTAGATTGCTGCTTCAAGAAACGGCCCACAGCATGCTGTGGGCCGTTATGGTGCTCAGAAATTTTTAATTAGCGCTCGGACAGGATTGCATCGTAGACGGACTGGGTCATCTCGTTGCGGCCGGCAACCTCCTGGATCAGATCCTGGCAGTTAGCCTGGAAAGCGGCTACGTCAGCCTCGGAGAAGGTGACGCCCATCTCGGTGGCCTTGGCCTCATAGTCGGCGCGCAGCTCTTCGCACAGGTCGAACATGTAGGGGATGGAATCCAGGGCGCACTGCTTGAGGGCAGCCTGATCCTCCTCGGACATGGAGGCGAGGACGTCGTTGGAGATGCACAGCTCATCGGGGATCATCAGGTGGCCGGTGTAGTTGTAGTAAGGAGCAACCTCGTACTGAACCAGGTCAACGTAGGTGATGATGTTGTTCTCAGCACCGTCGAGAGTACCAGTCTGGATGGCGGAGTAAACATCGCCCTGAGGCATGTCAACACCAACACCGCCCATGGCCTCCATCATGTCAAGGCAGGTCTGGGAACCCATGACGCGGATCTTCATGCCGGCCAGCTCTTCGGGAGTGGTAACAGGAGCCTTGGCGGTGTAGAGGTTACGGGCGCCCAGGGAGTAGGCGGAGAGAACGGTGAAGCCATAAGCCTCGGTGGTGGCGAAGAGCTCGTCCAGCTTGCCGGAGACAAAAACTCTCTCCTGGTGCTCGATGCTGTCATAGACATAAGGAGTGCCCAGGATGGCGAAGTCGGAAGCGTAGGTCTCAATGATGGAGTTGGCAACGAGGGTCATGTCAAGAGCGCCCATGGTGAGCTGCTCAAGGGTCTGAGCCTGGTCGCCCAGCTGAGCATCGGGGTAAACTTCGATGGAATAGCGGCCTTCGGTGGCATCGTACAGATCGTCACTCAGCTTCTGCAGGGTCTGAGCTTCGGGGTTGGTGATGGTCTGGTTGAATGCGCACTTGAGGACGGTCTGGCCAACCTTCTCGCTTCCGGTGGAAGCGGCGGCGTCTTCGGCGGGAGCCTCGGCGGCGGAGTTGTCCTCAACAGGGGCTGCAGTCTGGCCGCAGGCGCACAGAGCCAGGACCATGACCAGAGCAAGGAGCATTGCTATGAGAGTCTTTGCGTTCTTCATTACTTTTCCTCCTGAAAGGTTTTTTATATACAGGCGCAACCTTATGGTGTCGCCGGTAATACATGACGAATAACGGCCGGGAAATACGGTCAGGTGAAAGTCCAGACCAATGTTCTTCCAGTTTTTGTAAACCGTTTCCGTAAACCGTTTAACTAAAGTGAGCTGTTATGTACACGCTCAGTGAGGTGCTTTTAAAAATAGGCCCCTCAAAATTCCTGAGCGGGAGTGGATTCTCTTACTACGAAATGGGAGGGGATCTCCACGTTTACGGCTCTTGCTCCTGATGGGCGCTTGCCGCTGATACGCTCCAGCAGCAGCTCAGCCGCCTTTGCTCCCACATCCCCGGTGGCCAGAGCCACGGCGCTTATTCCAGGCTTGGCTATCTGCAGCCAGTTCCAGTCGTCAAAGGTGCAAAATCCAAAGTCATATCCAGGCTCGATGTCCAAATCTTTCATAGCTACCAGCAATTTCTGAGCGCTGGCTCCGTTGGAAGAGAGAAGGGCAATCCGCTCTCCCGGGTACTTCCTGCGGTAGATTCTGAGACAGCTCTTGCAGCTGCCGGCATCATCGGCAGAAAATTCATAGGTTTCCGGTTCGGTGTCCGTCAGATCCCACATTGCCTGCTCATAGCCCTGGCGGCGCAGGATACGAGGGGATATATTCCCTATCTTTTCCGAGAAAAAGGCAATCTTTGTATAGCCTTGGGCAAGAAGAAACCTTACGCAATCATAGGCAGCGCTTTTGTTGGCGGTGGTTACGGTATCTATTTGGTCGGACCCCATCAGCTGGCGGTCGGCCAAAACAAGGCAGGTACCGCTGCTTTGCAGTTCCAGCAAAAAGCTGTCGTTACCGCCGCAGGTGTTTACTATCAGCCCGTCCACCCGGTTCTCCAGAAAGCCCCTGATGGCCCGGCGTTCACGGCGTGGATCCTCCCCGCTGTCAGCAAAGAGCACCTGATATCCTGCTTCCTCGCACACTGTCGTTATCCCTTTCAGGAGCAGTGCGGAGAAGGGACTGCTGATATCTCCGATGACGCAGCCTATGAGCATACTGCGGCTGGCCTTGAGGCGCTGGGCCGAACGGTTCGGATGGTAATCCACCTCGGCAATTACCCGACGTATATGTTCCCTGGTGTCGGCGGACATATTTTCGAACTTGCCGTTGAGAAACCTTGATATAGTTGTTTTTGAAACACCGCAGAGTTTAGCCACTTCATCTATGGTAATTCTGCTGTCTGATTGATTATCCATTGGCTTTTCCTTAACAATTCTGTAAAAATTCTAGCATTGCTGATGCTTTTTGTCAACCGGTTTCCAAGAATCTTTCCGGCGTGAGATTGCACAATCTTTCACAATATTTTTTGTATAAACTACACAAGTTATGCCTGTGTTAACTTTTTTATTGTCGAAAATTGTATCATATTGTCCAAAACTTGTGGAATATTGTTCTGGATGTTGCCAAGGTCTCAGCAGCTGGTATCTTTGCCTTGTAATTGGGGAAATCTGTGGTATAATGTTTTGGTTATTATATGAATATCACAAATACGACAAAAACCATGTCGATTTATGGGGGAAGAACGATGATACCTTTTAATGTGCCTCCCTGCACCGGCGATGAGCTTGAATATATTGGCCAGGCTATAGCCAGTCGGAAAATCTGCGGAGACGGCGAATTTACGAAGAAGTGCAGCCGCTGGCTGGAAGATCGCTTCAATGCCCAGAAGGTTCTGCTGACCACCAGCGGAACCACTGCCCTGGATATGGCCGCCCTGCTGTGTGAGCTTCAGCCGGGAGACGAAGTCATACTCCCCAGCTTCACTTTTTCCAGCACCGCCACCGCCTTTGTGCTGGCCGGGGCCAGGCTGGTGTTTGTGGACATTCGTCCGGACACCATGAATATTGACGAGACAAAGATTGAGGCTGCCATAACCGACAAAACCCGGGTCATTGTTCCGGTCCACTACGCCGGTGTTGCCTGCGAGATGGACACCATAATGGATATTGCCGGGCGTCATGGCCTCAAAGTGGTGGAGGATGCCGCTCAGGGCGTTATGAGCACTTATAAGGGCAGACCCCTTGGTACCATAGGGGATATGGGCTGCTTCTCCTTCCACGAAACCAAGAACTACTCCATGGGTGAGGGCGGAGCTATTGTCATAAACCGGCCGGAATACAACGAGCGGGCTGAGATTCTCCGTGAGAAGGGCACAAACCGTTCCAAATTCTTCCGGGGCCAGGTAGACAAGTACACCTGGGTTGACTTCGGCGACAGCTATCTTCCCAGTGAGCTCAACGCCGCCTATCTCTGGGCCCAGCTCATGAAGGCCGACGAGATAAACGAGGATCGCCTCAGGACCTGGAACGAGTATTGGAAGGCACTTCAGCCCTTGGCTCAGGCCGGAAAGCTGGAGCTGCCCACCATCCCTGAGGGCTGCGTTCACAACGCCCATATGTTTTATATAAAGGCAAAGAATCTGGAGGAGAGGACCGCCCTTATAAAGCATCTGAAAGAGCGGGACATTCTGGCTGTCTTCCACTATGTGCCGCTGCACTCCGCCCCTGCGGGGCTGAAGTTCGGCCGTTTTGCCGGGGAAGATGTGTACACCACCGCCGAATCCGACCGGCTGCTGCGTCTGCCCATGTACTTTGGTCTTACCGACGAGGATCGTCAGGCTGTTATAAATGCAGTCACGGAGTTTTACGATGAACATTGAGCCTGAAGCCCTTGGTCGGGTAAAGCGGCGCAGATATTTGCTGCCGCTTTCAGCCCTGTTCTTTATTGCTTCACCTCTGATCATAATGCTTATACTGTCTCTGCTGTCGGGGAACAACATGTTTCTGTCCAAGCCCTATCTCAATGACGAGCTGGATTACTGGAGGCTTATGTACTCCATAAGCGAGCGGGGTTTTGACTTCGGCTCAACGGAACATCTGGTAGGCTATGTGGCCCCCATTGGCCCGTTGGGCAGTCACGGTCTGTCTCCGGTAGCGGCATGGCTCTGGTATGTGCTGCTGTTTCCCATGACTGACAGCGCTCTGGTAATCGCCGGTGTGCTAATGCTCATAGCCGCCATGGCACTTCTGTATTTTATAGCCCGGCCCGGCGCCGCTGAGCTGCTGCTCATGGGTTTGTTTACCATACTGTATCCCCCGCTGATACGCTATATCAACCTCTCCATGATGGAGATGCCCTGCTATGCCTGCGTAATTGTATATATGGCACTGCTGCTGCGTTACGAAAAGGAGCACTCCGGGGTCCTGCCCCGCAGTGGCTGGACTCTGCCCCTGCTTCTGGTATGCGGGTTCTATTGCACAGTGCTGCGTATGAGCAACGTGGTGCTGTTTTTCCCGGCTATCCTTATTTTCTGTGACAACAAGATCAGCCTGAAGCTGCTTTTCTGTCTGCTGCTTTATATCCTGGGCGTTTTTGCCTTCAACTACTGCTTCTCTCTTTTCGTAGCTCCCTACCCGGACGTGCTCTATAACCTGATGCAAAGCGAAAGCATCGTTGAACTGCTCAGGGGTCTTTGGCAGAACACCAGAAGCAATATTATGAATTTCCTGAATCCTGCCTCAGACAACTCAGTTCCTCAGGCCGTAGCCCGATATTTTTATCTGCTGCTCCTGCTCCTGCTTCTTGTGAAGACCCTGTTTAAACGGGAGGACAGCAGGCTGCACTTTACATGGCGCTGGCAGTATTTCGGCATACTTGCCGCCGGCGGCGGCTGCCTTGCCATTGTAATAATGATTTATTTTGTATTTGACTGGCGGGATTACCGCACTCTGGCCCCCATGGCCTATGGTCTCGTGCTGTGGCTGCTGCTGCGCTGGAGTGGTGAGGGCAAGGCTTTCAGGGCTTCTCTGGCCGCCCTGATGCTCTTTGGCATGCTTATGGCCCCGGAAGCTTACAGCCATGTAGCCCAGGACCCCCGTTTTTTCCCCGACGAGTCCACCGGTCTGGATTACTCGGAGCTCTTTGGGGATGAGCCCTGCACTCTTGGCCTCTACGGCACTGAGTATGACTTGGCTCTCATGAAGGATGTTCCGCCCAATGTCGGCATCTGCGGCGGAATATATGATGAAAATACCCACGGCTATGGGATGGATTACATTCTCTCCCGTCCAAATGACCCGGTGCCTTCCCCGGATTACTATGAGTTTTACGGCTCAATGGAGGGCTACGGGGACATTTACCGCAGGATTGATCCCTGATCTGGAGGAACCCTATGAACATTTTTGCTCCCTGTGACCTGCCGGTGATAAACGGCGAAAAGGTCACTCTGCGCCCTATTACCCGGGAAGATACCGGACTTATAGTTGCCTGGCGCAACAAGGATTCTGTGCGCAGGCACTTTATATTCCGTCAGCCCTTTACCCCTGAACTTCATGAAAACTGGCTCAAGACCAAAGTGGATACCGGCAAGGTCATCCAGTATATTATCCTTGAAAAGTCCAGCGGCAGGCCGGTGGGCAGCGTCTATCTCCGAGATATTGACGCGGAAAACGAGAGTGCCGAATACGGCATCTTTATCGGGGAGGATGATTGTCAGGGGCAGGGCATAGGCACTGAAACTGCAAAACTTTTCATTCGCTTCGGTCTGGACGTGCTGAGGCTGCACCGGATAAGTCTGAGAGTGCTGGGCAGCAACGTCGCTTCCCGCCGCAGCTGTGAAAAAGCCGGGTTTGTAACAGAGGGTGTTTTCCGCGACATGGTGAAGCTGGACGGGGAATTTCATGACATCGTGTTTATGTCCATACTTAACAAGGAGGAAGAGGAATGAAAACCGTCTCCTTTGTGATACCCTGCTACTGTTCGGAAAAAACCATAGGCTCTGTGGTGGATGAGATAGAGCGTACCATGCCCGGTCTTTCCCAGTATGACTATGAGATTATTCTTGTGAACGACTGCTCTCCGGACAATACTTTTTCCGTTATCTCTTCCATGGCTGAAAATGACGGGCACATCACCGCTGTTGACCTCACCAGGAACTTCGGCCAGCACGGTGCGCTGATGGCAGGCTTTCACCACTGCAGAGGGGATATAGTGGTCTGTCTGGATGACGACGGTCAGACCCCCGCCGATGAGGTGGGCAAACTCCTCTCCAAGTTGGAGGAGGGCTACGACGTGGTCTATGCCTCCTACGAGCACAAACAGCATTCTAAATTCCGCAACTGGGGAACCCGCATAAACAACAAGATGACGGAGATTATGCTGGGCAAACCTAAAGATCTGTCTATCCCCAGCTATCTTGCGGCCAAACGTTTTATCATTGATGAAATGCTTAATTACAAGCACTGCTTCCCCTATGTGGACGGGCTTGTGCTCCGCTCCACCCGCAGGATCTGCAACGTGCCGGTGAACCACCGGCAGCGCCAGCAGGGAGAGTCCGGCTATACCATAGGCAAGCTCCTCAGTCTGTGGATGAACGGCTTTACTTCTTTCTCCGTGAAGCCCCTGCGGCTTGCTACCTATGCCGGAGTGCTGACGGCCTTCCTGGGCTTTATTTATGCTCTGGTCATCGTTATAAAATACTTTATTGACAGCAGCGTTCCGGTAGGCTGGAGTTCCGCAATGGCCCTGCAGCTGGTGCTGGGCGGTATAATTCTCGTGGTACTGGGCCTTATCGGCGAGTACGTCGGCCGTATATACATGTGCATCAATGCCTCTCCTCAGTTCGTGGAGCGGCAGGTGGTGAAGAAGAAGGACAGTGAGAGCTGAGCATGGAAAAAACGGATAAGAGAGTCTTCCTGGCCCTGCATCTGCTGCTGCTGTTCTATTCCCTGTCCTCAGTACTTTCAAAGTTGGCGGCGGCCGAGCCCTTCCTCAGTCTTAAATTCTGCCTGTACTATGGCGGCATGTTCTGCATCCTGGTGATCTACGCCTTGGGCTGGCAGCAAATACTAAAGCGTCTGCCCCTCACCGTGGCCTTTGCAAACAAGGCTGTGACCCTTGTTTGGAGTCTGGTCTTCGGGGCTCTGCTCTTTAAAGAGCAGATACGCATCAATCAGCTAATAGGCTGCGCTCTGGCTGTAGCCGGAGTTATTCTCTTTGTTCAACCTGAAAAGGGCGGAAACGGGGAGGTGCAGTCATGACAAGAGAGATGCTGCCCTATCTGTTTATCGGTTTTTTCAGCGTGTTTGTGTCCTCGGTATCCCAGACGATTCTGAAAAAGGCTTCCCTTACGGAGCACAGGAGCTTCATCGGGGAATATCTCAATCTGCCGGTGATCCTGGCTTATGGTATGTTTTTCGGCAGTACTCTGCTTACCATGTTTGCCTACAAGAAGCTGCCGCTCAGCATGAGCCCTGCCTTTGAGAGCAGCTCCTATATCTTCGTCACCATCTTCGGCGTTACCATCTTCAAGGAGAAGGTTGGGCCCCGTAAGCTCTTTGCCCTTTTCCTAATACTTCTGGGCATCATTATTTTTACCCTATGATTGGAGCTTCCATGGATAACAAGCCAAAAAACCTCATAATAATCGGCGCCAATGAGTTTCAAAATCCCCTTATACTTACGGCCAAAGCCATGGGCTACACTACCCATGTGTTTGCATGGCAGAGCGGTGATGTGGGCGAGCGCTCCGCAGACTACTTCTATCCCATCAGCATTGTGGAGCTTGACAGAATACTTAATATCTGCCGTATGCTCTCCCCGGTGGGTGTGGTGTCCATCGGCTCCGACCTGGCGGCAATAACCGTAAATTATATTGCAGAGAAGCTTGGCCTTGTGGGAAACGGTATGGACAGCGCTCTAGCCGCCACCAACAAGCACCTCATGCGCCTGGCCTTTGAGAAAGCCGGACTGCCCTCCTGCAAGAGCCGTCTTGTGTCCTCCCCTGAGGAGGCAGAAGGCTTGAAGCTGAACTACCCTGTCATCGTCAAGCCCACGGACCGCTCCGGCAGCCGCGGCGTTTTCAAGGTGACAGAACCCTCCCAGCTGGCGCCGGCCATAGCCAAAGCCCAGAGCCATTCCTTTGAAAAGAAAGCCCTGGTGGAAGAATTTGCCCCCGGCAGGGAATACAGCATCGAATATGTCTCCTGGCAGGGTGAACACCATTTTCTGGCCTGCACCGAAAAGTTCACCACCGGTGCCCCGCTCTTTGTGGAGACGGGACACCTTCAGCCTCCCCTGCACATGACGGAAAAAATCCTCTCCAATATAAAGGAGCTTGTGCCCCGGGTGCTGGACTGCCTTGGCATACGCTTCGGTGCCTCCCATACGGAGCTGAAGATCGACGAAAACGGCGTCATTCGCATCATAGAGTGCGGTGCCCGCATGGGAGGGGACTGCATAGGCTCGGATCTGGTGTATATCAGCCGGGGCATAGACTACGTAGGCGCCTGCGTGGACGTTGCTTGCGGCAAGGAGCCAGGCCTCCAGCCTCAACATGCCCCCCGCATTTCTTCCATACGCTTCATTTTCAACCAACGGGATCTGGATGATCTGGATTATATCCGCCGCAATTATCCCAATGCCATATACCGAGTAAGCGATATCCTCCCTCTGGACGGCCGGGAGATAAGCGACAGCTCCACCCGTTACGGCTTTTACATCCTGTCCACTGAAACCATGGGAGAGATGACCGAGATCCTCGGCCATGTGGACTTCGATTTGAACTGACGGGGTGTTGTCTATGAAACTTGTGTCTTTTGTAATCCCGTGTTACCGCTCCGCCGGGACCATCTCCGCCGTGGTGGAGGAGATAAACCGCAGCATGGACATGTTGACAGACTATGAGCATGAGATAATTCTGGTCAATGACTGTTCTCCGGACAACACATTCTCTGTTCTTAGTGCCCTTGCCCGGTCGGACAGGCGCATTACCGCCGTGGATCTGGCAAAAAATTTTGGCCAGCACGCCGCCATCATGGCGGGTCTGCACCACAGCCGTGGCGACTATATAGTCTGCCTGGACGACGACGGCCAGACCCCTGCCGATGAGGTTGGTAAACTCCTTGAAAAGCTGGAGGAGGGCTACGACGTGGTATATGCCTCCTATGGCCATCACAAGCAGCACAGCTTCTTCCGCAACTTCGGCAGCTGGCTCAACGGCAAGATGACGGAGATCATGCTGGGCAAGCCCCGGGAGCTCTCCCTCACCAGCTATTTTGCAGCCCGGCGCTTTATCGTAGAGGAGATGCTCCGCTATGAGCACTGCTTTCCCTATGTAATGGGTCTGGTGCTGCGCTCTACCAAAAACATATGCAATGTGCCGGTAAACCACCGGCAGCGGCAGGAGGGCCACTCAGGATACACTCTCAGCAAATTGCTGAACCTTTGGATGAACGGCTTTACCTCTTTCTCTATAAAGCCTTTGCGTCTGGCTACCTATATGGGCTGCCTCACCGCTTTTGCCGGCTTCATCTACGCCATAATAATTGTCATAAGATACTTTACCATACATCTGGCCCCACTGGGCTGGAGCTCCACCACGGCCCTGCTGCTGATTCTTGGCGGTATCATCTTGCTGGTTCTGGGGCTGGTTGGAGAATATGTGGGACGCATATTCATGTGCGTCAATGCCTCGCCCCAATATGTGGAGCGTAAGGTGATAAAATACGGTCGGGAGGAATAATCATGGCTATATTGGGTTTTATAGGCGTGGGCAATATGGGCGGCGCTCTGGCCAGAGCCGCTGCCGGTAAAGTCTCCGGAACCTCTCTGCTTCTGGCAAACCGCAGCCGTGAAAAGGCTGAAAAGCTGGCCGTAGAGCTTGGCGGAACAGTCTCGGACAATCTCTCCATTGCTGCCTCGGCCGACTATATTTTTCTGGGCGTAAAGCCTCAGATGCTTCCGGGAGTGCTCTCAGATCTGACAGATACCCTCAGGCGGCGGGAAAGCCCTTTTGTCCTTGTGAGCATGGCCGCAGGTACCTCCATAGAAAAGGTGCAGCAGCTCTCCGGGGATAAGTGGCCGGTGATCCGTATAATGCCAAACACCCCTGCCTCCATAGGCCGTGGCATGATACTCTATGCTCCCGGAGAAAATGTCTCGGCAGAGCAACTGGATACCTTTCTGAAGCTCATGTCCGGAGCCGGGCGCTTTACCCGGCTGGAAGAGCGCCTCATTGACGCCGGCTCCTCTGTCTCCGGCTGTGGCCCCGCTTTCGCAGATTTGTTTATAGAAGCTCTGGCCGACGGCGGCGTTGCCTGCGGGCTTCCCCGGTCAGCCGCCATTGAGCTTGCCGCTCAAATGCTTCTGGGCTCGGCGGCTCTGGTTCTTGAAAGCGGCAGACATCCGGGCGAGCTTAAAGACGCCGTATGCTCCCCAGGCGGCACCACCATTCAGGGAGTTAGGGCTCTGGAGAAAAGCGGCTTTCGCAGCGCCGTCATGGAGGCTGTCATTGCCGCCTATGAAAAAAACTTCGACCTAAATTCGACCTAAAATAATTAAAGAAAACAACTCATAATAAGATAATAAGAGCCCTCCCCGGCATAGCCTGATTGCTGTGCCGGGGAGGGCTCTTTGCATCAATATACTAAATATGCTTATTAATACTTATTATTTATTTGACCAGACGTCCAGGGAGCCTTTGGTATAGTCTGCAAAAAATTCCTTGAAAGTGTCCAGCAACTCCTGGGTACCTCCGTGGAGTACACGCTCCTTGTGGAAATAGGCGCATACCCTGTCGATATCCGGCAGATAAGGCAGGGGAAACACATAGATTTTTTTAAGATAATCGTTTTGCAGTTCCCTGCCCACCAGATCCCAGAAAAGCTTTGGATATATAAGCACTCCCAAGCCGCTGTTGGCAAGCTGAAAGGCATTCTCCATATTTGTAAGCTCGCACACAAAGTGGGGATTAATGTCATAATACTTGAGATAGCTGGCCAGAGTACGTCCGCCGGAGGATTGAGGAGGTATTTTTATAAACGGCGCCTTTTCAAAGTAAGTCAGGTCTGCACACTGGGAAAAACCTTCTGCCACAGAGTCCGCACTATCCCCGGCAAGACTTTTCATTATGCCCCGGGGCACCACCAGCAGCTGCTCCTTTTTGCACAGCTCTACAGTCTCATAGCTCTCCGGAGTACTGGTAATAGAACCCACCACCAGATCCACCCCGTCATGGGTGACCGCCTTTTGCAGCACCTCCGGAGAGGCCTCATTCATCTTAACATAGGTGTCCGGATGTCCGCGGAGATACACGGGCAGCACATAGGGCAGAACCGCCCTGGCCACCGTGTGTTCTATGCCCATGTGGATATACTGGCTGCCTGCGCTGCCTCGATTGGTGTTTTCCTCATACTGCTGCTTCAGATGCAGTATTTCTTTTGCCACCCTCAGAAACTGCATGCCGTCTCTGGTCAGTCCCAGGGGCCGGCTGCGCACAAAAAGCTGCGTACCCAGTTCCTCCTCCAGCTTGGCTATCTGCTTGGAGAGGGATTGCTGAGAAATGAAAAGATGCTGCGCCGCTACCGATATACTCTTCTCATCGGCCACGGCAATAAAACTTTTTAACAGTGAAAAATCCATTTTACCCTTACTCCGCTTATATGGCTCCGGGAATTCCGGAAAGCTCCGGTTTCCAGCATTTGCCGTTATCTTTTTGACGATTTCTGAGATGTGCCAAAATTTTCTTGCATTATGCACAACGAAGCCCGTATAATTCTCTGTGTTTCTGTTACTTTTGCAAATGTATGAAAAAACTATTGCCAGGTTTCAAAAAAACTATTGCTTTTCTCAACTTTCGGTTGTATTATAAACGCAGATAAAGCGTAATGCAAGACCTATTTGCATTGTGCGGATTAAATTTTTTGTTTCTCTCGGGAGACTAAATCAGGAGGTCAAGTATGAAAAAGATCATCGCAATCGTTGCACTCTTGTGCATGGTGTTTGCCCTGTGCGCCTGCGGAGGCGGCAGCAAGGAGGAAGCACTGACTTTCACCACCGGTGGTGAAACCGGCACCTACTATGGTTTCGGCAGCGTCATCGCCCAGTATGTTTCCGCCAACACCGACCTGTCCGTCACCGCCGTTACCAGCAACGGCTCTCAGGCCAACATCGAGGATATGGACGCCGGCTCCTATCAGCTGGGCTTCTGCCAGTCCGACGTTATGAGCTATGCCTACGCCGGCACCAACCTCTTTGCCGAGACCGGCCCTGTGGACAGCTTCTCCGTGGTTGCTGCCCTGTATATGGAGCAGGTCCAGATTGTCACCATGAATCCTGACATCAAGACTGTTGAAGATCTGCGCGGCAAGAGCGTTTCCATCGGCGCTCTCGGTTCCGGCGTCTACTACAACGCCATCGACGTCCTGGGTGTCTACGGCATGACCGAGGCCGACATCAATCCCGTTTACCAGAGCTTCGGCGACAGCGCTGAGAGCCTGAAGGACGGCAAGATAGACGCAGCCTTCATCGTGGCCGGCGCTCCCACCACCGCCATAACCGACCTCTCTACCGGTGGACAGGTCTATCTGGTCAGCATCGACGACGAGCACATCGACCAGCTCATCGCCAGCTCCCCCTACTACAGCAAGTACACTGTCACCGCCGATACTTACGGCACTCCCGAAGATGCCCAGACCGTGGCTATAGCTGCTGTTATCCTGGCCAGGGATGATGTCTCTGAAGACGCTGTTTACACTTTTGTCTCCACCATCTTTGAAAACGCCGATCAGCTCCAGCACGGCAAAGCCGCTGAGCTGGATCTGGCCTTTGCCTCCGGTATCACCGACGTGCCTTATCACCCCGGTGCTGCCAAGTACTTCTCCGAGAAGGGTTTTGAGGTAGCTTCCGTCAAGTAAGCTCACCCCATTGTTTGCGGTTAAAAAGCTACGGCGCTTTTTAGGCGCCGTAGCTTTTCAAATCATCCGGGTATATTTTATCCCCCTGTTTAACTTTTAGTTTATTCCCTTTTTTCCATTCTTTACGCGCTCTTGATGCATTTATCCCATTCTGAACTTGATTTTTCCTCTGCTTTCATGCAGATAAAATACATAATTACCCAAGCGAAAGGAGTAAAGTGAATGTCCAAGTTCTCCAAGCATGATTCCCAAGTGGAAGAGACCATGGAAGTTGGCACTGCCGAGGACGTAGAAAAGCTGATGCGCAAATACGACCGGGAGTCCAACACCCGGATCTGGGAGGGAAAGCCCGCCCTGGTGTTCAACATCATGGCGGCGGTCTTCTCGGGCTACTGCATCTGGTCCACCCTGTTCAGCGTGGCCGCCCTGGAAAAGCGGCTGACAAGCTTTTTGGCCTTCATCGTGATCCTGGGCTACCTGAACTACCCGGCCAGCAAGCACCACGTGAGGGTCAACTACATCCCCTGGTATGACTATGTGATCATGGCCCTGGGGGCCTGCGCCTTCCTGTACTACGCTGTGAGCTACGACTCCCTGGTGGGGGTGCTGACCAGCGCCTCCAAGATGACCACCTTCCACGTGATCGTGGGCATCATCGGCATACTGAGCCTGGTGGAGCTGTGCCGCCGCTGCGTGGGCATACCCATCCTGTGCGTCATGGGCGCCTTCGTGATCTACACCCTGGCCTCCGGCGTCACCCCCCAGCGGATCATCTACACCCTATTCTACTCCACCGGCGGAGTGCTGGCCACGCCTGTGCAGGTCTGCGCAAAGTACATCGGCATCTTCATCATCTTCGGCGCTTTCCTGGAGCGCACCGGCATAGCCGACTTCTTCATCAACATGGCCAACGCCCTGGTGGGCGGCTTCTCCGGCGGCCCTGCCAAGGCTGCGGTGGTGGCCTCCGCCCTGGAGGGCATGGTCTCCGGCTCCTCGGTCGCAAACACCGTGGGCTCCGGCTCCATGACCATCCCCATGATGAAGCGGCTGGGCTACAAGCCTGAGTTTGCCGGGGCGGTGGAGGCTGCCGCCTCCACCGGCGGCCAGATCATGCCCCCCATCATGGGCGCTGCCGCCTTCCTCATGGCCGAGTACATGAACATCACCTACGCAGAGGTGGCCACCAGGGCGATCCTGCCTGCCATCCTCTACTTCACCGGCATTTTCATCGCCGTCCACCTGGAGGCCAAGAAGCTGGGCCTGCGGGGCATGAGCAAGGACCAGCTGCCCAAGGTGAGCAAGCTGATCCGGAAGGTCTATCTGCTGCTGCCTCTGGTGCTGCTGGTGGGCCTGGTCAGCTCCGGCGCCCGGTCCATGCAGTTTGCCGCCTCCGTGTCCATCATCGCTGCGATCCTGGTGGCCTTCTTCAACAAGGATGACAGGATCACCCTGAAGAAGATCTTCGAGGCCCTCAGCGAGGGGGGCAAGGGCGTGATCACCGTGGCCGTGGCCTGCGGCATCGCGGGGATCATCGCAGGGTGCATCACCGTGACGGGCCTTGCCTCCAAGCTCATCGGCGCTGTTATAACCGCCAGCAATGCCGTTCCTCTGGTAGACCCCATGATGGTGGCCCTGTTCCTCACTATGGTCTGCTGCATCATTCTGGGCATGGGCGTGCCTACCACCGCAAACTACTGCATAATGGCTTCCACCTGCGCCCCCATTCTCATCACCATAGGCGTACCCAAAATAGCGGCCCACTTCTTTGTGTTCTACTTCGGCATTGTGGCCGATATTACTCCCCCTGTGGCTCTGGCCGCCTATGCCGGCTCCGCCATTGCCAAGTCCAACCCCATGAAGACCGGCATCAACGCCACGAAGCTGGCAATCGGAGCCTTTGTCGTACCCTATATCTTCTGTCTCAACCCGGCAATGCTTCTTATTGATGTCACTCCCCTTGGAGTTATCCAAATAATAATTACCTCCCTCTTTGGAATTTTCGGCGTGGCTGCCGCCATGAACGGATACCTTTACAGAAAACTCAACTGGGCTGCCCGCATCGCCATATGCGTTGCAGGCCTCATGATGATGGATCCTGGTTTTATCACCGACGTTATCGGTATCGCCCTTATGGCAGTTATCGTGCTCATCCAGTATCTGGGAGCAAAGAAAGCCACCCAGCCTCCCGTGTCTGCATGAGTTTGCTGCGCTGAGCAAAACAGACATATAAGAAAATCATCAGGCCCGGGCTGACCCGGGCCTGATGATTTTTGAAGTACACTTTCCAATATGGCAATATAAGCTACGAAGCGCAGCCGTCAGTATGATATGAAAAAGCCCCGTCCTCTGGACGGGGCTTTTTCATATCATAATCACTTGATGCCGTACTTCTTGTTGAACTTATCAACGCGGCCGCTGGTGTCAACCAGCTTCTGCTTGCCGGTGTAGAAGGGGTGGCACTTGGAGCAGATCTCAACGGTGATGTTCTTCTTGGTGGAGCCGGTCTCGATGACGGCGCCGCAGGCACATCTGATAGTGGTCTGCTGGTAATTGGGATGGATTCCTTCCTTCATTAGGCATATCTCCTCATCTAAGGCTATCTTGATTGTGCATAAAGCATAGTTACAAGACGCAAAGAGAATTGTAACACAGCGTTACCAGGATTGCAAGTCCCTTTCAAAAAATTACTTTATCTCCACGGTTTTCCCTGCCGTAATAAAATACAGCAAACACTGTTTCACTTTTTTCCCGTGTATGCGCTCCATAGCGGCGGCATAGCTGAGCAGCTGGCCCCGGTAAAAGCTGCTTCTCACGGCAATTTCATCGGCAGTCCTCACCCGGTCGGTCTTATAATCAATAACCACCAGACCGTCTCCCTCGTCCAGGCAACAGTCCACCACGCCCTGGAGCAGCAGCTGCTCTCCGGGGGCCTTGCCAAAGACCTCCACGGCATCCCACAGCAGTGAAAACTTAAACTCCCTATACAGCTTTTCACAGCTTTTCATGCGCTGTCCCAGAGGTGAATCAAAGAGTCTTTTCACCGCCTTCACATCCACCGCCTGGGCCTCCCTGAGGGAGAGAAAGCCCTGGTCGCACAGCCGCCGGGTCTCAGCTTCTATCTCTTCTGTGCTTTCACTGCGGGAAAAATCCATGTACTGCAAAAGCAGATGGGTGGCAACGCCCTTCTCAGCCCCGCTCAGGGGTTTGTCTGCCCTGGTAAAGTCCGGCATACGGAAGATCCCGGTGGGCTTTTCAGTGAGATTCACTGCCTCGGTGTCCTGCTCCCATTGGCCTTTCAGCTCTGTAGCCGTCACCTTGGATGGCAATTCCTCCGCCTCCAAATAGGGATAAGCAAAGCTAAGCTCCCGCTCCAGCTCTTTCAGGCTCTCCCCATCCGCAGCCTGGGCCTCCCTGTTCTCCTGCACCGGTTCCGCCTCCTGGCTCTTTTGACCCGGCATGCTCAGGCGCAGATGCGTCCCGCTGTCAGCCAGGGAGGCATATATGAGCCAGCTGGCCATGGCTCCCGCCTGGCTCAGAAGCTCCGGGGCCATGGGTCGGGACACAATGCTCTCCGCCTTCGACACCGCTTCCTCCGGTTTTTTCATGGCGGCGGTGATAAACAGGCGCTCCCTGGCCCTGGTCATAGCCACATACAGCAGCCGCATCTCCTCGGAAAGGGTTTCCCGCTCCAGGCGCAGCTTTATGGCGTTTCTGGCCAGGGTGGGGTATTCCACCCGACGGTCTGTGTCCGTGAGTTTTGGCCCAAGGCCCAGCTCCGGGTGTACCAGCACAGTGTCCCGACTGTCCTGCTTATTAAAGCGCCGAGCCGTGTCACACAGAAACACCACAGGGAATTCAAGCCCCTTGGATTTGTGTATGCTCATTATCTGAACCGCCGAGCTCTCGGCGGCTCCGGCAGGGGGCTCCTGGCCTTTCTCGCTGAGCTTTCGCAGCCACCGCACAAAGCGATGCAAACCCCTGTAGCCGCTGCTCTCGTAGCGCTCCGCCAGGGATATGAAAGCCATCAGCCTCTCCCGTCGCCGCTCTCCGTCCTCCATGGCGCTGCACAGCGCCAGCATATCCAGCTTGGAAAGCAGCAGCCAGCTGAGCTCCGCCATGGACATATCTGCCGCCATATCCCGCAGCTGTTCCAGAAGCTCCACAAAGTCCCGGCATTTTTTATTTTCTTCCCCGGCAGCTTTAAGTGCGGTGTAAAAATCTCCCTGCCGGTCGGCATTGCGTATTTCCGAAAGCTCGTCTGGCGTAAAGGCAAAAGCGGGAGAACGAAGCACTCCTATCAGCGCCACGTCCTGATGGGGGTTGTCCAGCACAGCCAGAAGGGACATCAGAGATGACACTTCCAGAGAATCAAAGTAGTCTCCGCCCTGGACAGAAGCTACAGGTATGCCCCGCTCCATAAGCGCCCGGCGGTAGGCCGGGCCTACAGTGTTGGCCGAGCGCAGCAGGATGGCTATATCCCCGTATTCCAGGGGGCGCTGCCCTTCTCGGCCGGATACCGTACATCCGTCCCTTATCAGGTCTTTTATCTTTTCGGCAACAAAGGCAGCCTCCATGGAGGTCTTGTCCGGACTGTCCTCGTCCACGTTTCCCTCAGTGTCCAGCAGGATGAGTTCCGGCGGCGGCACACTGCCCTCGTAACCGGCCCCGTATCTCAGCGAGGCAGCATCATCATAGTCCATATCCCCAAGCCGCCGGGACATGCACAGAGAAAACACCGAGTTTGCACCTTCCAATATTTCCCTCCGGGAACGGAAGTTTTCCCGCAGCAATATTCGGCGGGGCTGCCCCGGCAGGGCCGTCTCATCGTCACTGTAGCTGACATATTTCTCGGTAAATATCTCCGGATCAGCCAGGCGAAAACGGTATATGGACTGCTTCACGTCCCCCACCATGAAGAGGTTCTTACCATCCCGTGATATGGCTCTGAATATGGCATCCTGCACCCGGCTCACGTCCTGGTACTCGTCCACCATAATCTCTCCGTAGCGTTCCGACAGCTGCCGGGCCAGGGCCGTGGGCTGTCCGGCCTCATCGGTTAAAAGCCGGGCGGCATAGTGTTCCAGGTCCGAATAGTCCACCAGAGAGCGCAGTCGCTTGTCCTTTTCAAACTCATGGTCGAAATCCAACGTCACTTCCAGCAGAGCCTCCATAGCCGGTGCGGTTTGCTTCATCTCCCAGAGCAGCTGCTCCGAAGGTGCATACAGCAATTCTCCCAGTGACTTCATGGATTTTTTGCAGGCCTCCCGGCGGCTCTTGAGCAGCTCCGACAGCGCCGGGTCCGGGGAGCTTCTCAGGCTCTTAAGCCGGTCAAAGCTCACAGGGAGACAATCCCTTGCCTTGTCCCAGCCCAGATTCAGGCATCGGCCCAGCTCCCTTATGTCCTCCGCCGTGTGGGAGAAGCTGTCCATATAGGCGGCGGCTATCTTCTCGCTGCCGGCCATCAGCTCCAGGAGTCGGTCCATTTCCATGCCCCAATAGTTGGCGATCCCCCTGGCCTCCTCCAATATCTCAAGGCCCCAGGGCGTATCGGCAACGTCCTCTGCCGGGGCTCTCAGGGCCTCCACCTGTCCTCTGGCCCAGAGTTCCGGCCGGGCGTGGCACTGCATGCGGCTGTGCAGATTCAATATCAGCTGCGCCAGGCGGTCATCTGAACGTCCGGCTCCCACTGTGTCCGCCAGGCTGAGAAAGCCCGGATACTTATCCGCCCCGGCATAGTGCTTTTCCAGCACCCGCTCCAGGGCTGCCGCTTTCATGTTATCGGAGCGTTCCTCGTCCACTATTTTAAAATCCGGGCTCAGGCCCAGCAGGTGACAGTTCTCCCGAAGGATAGACGCGCAGAAGCTATGTATAGTGCCTATCTGGGCCTTGGCGCACAGAGCGTTCTGTCGGCGCAGCCGCCGGTTCCCCGGTTCCTTTGCCAGTCTCGCCGCCAGCTCCTCCATTATCCTGCCTCTCAGCTCCCCTGCAGCAGCTCTGGTAAAAGTAATTATCAGGAAACTATCCAGATCCATGGGCTCTCTCTCATCGCATATACGGCTCATGAGCCGCTCTGTGAGCACCCTTGTCTTGCCGCTGCCGGCTCCCGCCGACACCAGCACGGCGCTGCCTCTGGCCTTTATTGCAGCTGCCTGTGCAGGCGTAGGCCTGAATTCACTCATCTTCACCGCCTCCTTCCAGCATTGCCCAGACCTTTTCCCCTGAGAGCTTGGGCATGTACCGGCAGCTCTCTCCATCCTGACCGTTGGAGAAGTGGCAGGCATCATAGTAGTCGCAGTTGAGGCAGGCATTCTCCTGCTGGCTGCGATAATAGGGATCGGCAGCTATGCTGCCCTGACGCAGCTGCCGGGCCATGCCCCGCAGGGTACGGCCGATATGCTGCTGCAAAATCCCCATCCGCTCCAGAGAAGCCAGAGATTCCGCCGAAGGCTTGCCGGAGCGGAACTTCACCGGGATGTATTTCTTGTCCTCCCCCTGTTCCCAAGCTTCCAGGAGCTCCATATCCTCCAGTACCAAACCGCTGCGCCGTATCTCCTCCAGGCGCTTTTCCTCCGCCTCGCCCTCTTCCGGAGCCCGGCTCATGGACAGCATGGCATTTCTCGCAGGAATGTACATGACTCCGGCAGGAACTATCTCACGGCCGTAGCGCTTTTTCCCGTCTCTCTCCAGGGCAAATAGGTACAGCAGCATCTGAAGTCCCATACCGTACCAGATGTCCGACAGGCTGAATTTTTTCTTTCCCGTCTTATAGTCCACCACCCGGATATAGAGTTTTCCGTCGTGAAGCCAGCCGTCCACTCTGTCGGCTATGCCGGTGAGCTTCACTCTGTCTTCTCCTTCGCCCAGCTCTATGGGCTCAAAATCCTGAGCATTGGAAAAATCCAGCTCAAAGTCCAGAGGCTCAAAGTCCGAGCGGCGCAGCTCCGCCGCCATGTCCTCCACCACCTGGTACACATCCTTTTTCAGACGCTTGAACAGATATACGAAACGGCTGGACTTCTCCTGGAAGTCCTCCAGCTCTTCCTTTATAAAAAGCTCAATATACTTGTCGCAGAGCTCTCTCAGCTTCTCCGTCCCCACGGCCCGAAAGCCGCCCAGAGCCTTTACTTCCCGCGCAGTGTTTTCCAGCACATAGTGCATGAAGCTGCCTATCTCCGGAGGGCTGAAGCTGGCCGGCCTGTTGGGCTTTGCCTTCAGACCGTACTGACAGAAGTAGGCAAACTTGCAGCTGGCAAACTTGTCTATTCTGGAGGCGCTGAGGTGCAGACGCTTACCGTAGAGTTTTTCCACCATGGCCGGGGACAGGCGGCCGCGGCTCAGCCGTGCCGCCGCCTCAAGTCTCGCCATGCGCTCCGGCTGCCGCTCTCTGAAATATTCCGCCGCCGCCTGTTCCCGGCTTCCTCCGCCCTTTATGGCCGATGCCGCCAGACTCAGGGCCGGTCCTTCAGCCGCCATGCGCAGCCCGGACAGCTCCGCTTTCTTTTCTTCACAGTCAAATATTGCCTTTGCCCGGTTAAATACGAAGGCCGGGCGCAGCTCATTACCCTCTCCGTCCACCATCGGGCAGCTGAGCAGCAGGCTCTCCGAAGGCAGGCTCAGGCCGTTATATATCAGGGAAAACTCCCGCCACAGCTCGCTGTCCCCGCCGCCCCCCAGGTCCAGGTCCAGCTCCAGCAGCCGCTGCCGCTCCTCCTGGGAGAAAACCCCGGCCTGCTCCTGCACATAGGGCAAGCGCTCATCGGAGGCTCCCAGCACGATGAGGTGCTTTATGCTGCGGCGGCGGTTCCGGTCAAAGTCCCCGGCGCTGACCCGATCCAGAGACACGGGTATAGTGCCTATGTCATACTTGGAGAGCATGAGCAGAAACAGCTTTCCAAATTCCTCCATATCCATGGGACTGTCCCCCAATATGGCCGCAAACTGTTCCAGGGCCGATACGCACAGATCCCAGAGCTGTCGGTATTCCGCCGCCAGTTCCTCCCGGCCGCTTTCCATAAGTTCCTTGGAGCGGCGCTGCAGGTTCTCAGCCAGATTCAGCTTTTCCAGCAGCCCGGCAAAAATCGACGCCTGCTCCATCGCCGTCTCCCCCTGTGCAGCCGCCTCATAATAGCTCAGCAGCGGTCGGCTTATAAAGCGCCGGGAGGAGTTTATCCTGTTCAGCTTCTCCTCTGCCGCCTCATCGTATTCCATACCGTATCCCTCCGGATGCTGCCGCCATCTGCGGCTGCGCTCCCACGCCGGGGCTTTCAGCTGCCACTTGAATATATAAGCCTCAAGCTCATCACAGCTGTCCCGGTCAAGGCCCGTGAGCCCGGTACGCAGATAACCCGTCACCTCGTCCACAGCCCAGCCGGACCGGTATATCTCAAATACACCGCTGATAAGAGCAGCCAGAGGCCGCTGCAGCAGATCACTCTTCCGGGCAGTGTACAGGGGCACCCCATAGTGGCGGAAGGCACTCTCCAGAATACCCCTGTAGTCCTCAAAGCCCCTAACCAATACGGATATATCCCGCCAGCGGCAGCCTTTATCCCGCGCCAGCTCCAAAGCTCTGGAAGCCGCCAACTCGCACTCGGCAGACATGCTCTCAGCCCGGAAAAGCTCCACGGCTCCCCCGTCCCCCGCAAACTCCGTCTGGGAATAGCTGAACATATTGTCGTTGAAAAAGCTAAGGGCCGGAGATTTGCCCGCCTCGCCATCCAGCTGCTCTATGGAGCTGTCTATACCCAGCTCCTTTGCCTGTCTCAGAAGATAGCGGCCGGAACGCCGGGAAAGCTCATATATCTCGTTATCCCCCTCCATGGAGTCCAGCGTCAGGCACACGGTGAGCTGCACACCCTTTTTCATAAGGGCGCAGAGCACCTCCTGTTCCTGGCGGGTAAAGTCGGTGAAACCGTCTACATACACCCAGGTATTTTCGTCAATTTCGCTCTTTTCTATCTGTGCGGAGAGCACCGTGAGCCTGTCCGCCGGATCGGCATGGCCTCGGCTCACCACCGCGTCATAGCTCTCCAAGACCAGCGCCATGTCCGTGAGCTTGTCGGCCAGACTGCCCTCACACTGGGCGGAAGCCTTGAGCAGCTGCTCGGAACCGATGGCGGCAGTCTTCAGCTCGTCCAGCTCCCGGAGGAGCATATCCTGGAGCTCGGCACGGCGTCCGGCGGCGGAGTAGACCTTCAGTCTGGGTCCAATTCCCCTGAGCGCCAGGGCCATGCACAAAAGTCTGCCCCCTTTATCCAGATAGGGTTTCCCGCTTCCACCAACCCGGCCCGCCATGCGCCGGGCAAGGCCGGTGAAGCTGAAAACCTCACCGTAGAGAGACAGACTGTCCCCGCAGCGGAGGCACAGTTCCCGCTCCGCCTCGTGGCTGTACTGCTCCGGGACTATCAGCAGCCGGCCTCCCTGGCGGCCGTCCACGGCCCGCTTTATCTCATTTATTATCACGGCAGTCTTGCCTGTGCCCGCCTTGCCTGTTATGAGCCTGAGCATTTCAGGTACCTCCTTTGCAGACCTCATTCAGCCCCATGGGCTCTGTCATACACCGCCTGTATCTCTTCCGGCAGCTTGTCCGGCAGCATGGCATTAAGGCGGTCCTCGTTGCCGTCCTTCATGGCCTGCTCATAATACCAGCACTTGAAGCGCAGCATATCCAGCACTTTTTCCAGCTTATGTATCTTAGCTTCCACTGTCTCCTTCTGGCGCAGAAAAAGCTCCAGCCGCTCCGGATAGGTCTCGCTTCCCTGGGCACACCAGAGCATAAACCGCTTGATATCCTTTATCTCCATGCCCGAACGTTTCAGGCACTCTATGACTCTCAGCGCCTCCAGCTCCCGCTCCCCAAAACGGCGTATCCCTGAGGCGCGCTCCATGCCGGGGAAAAGCCCCTCCCTGTCATAATAACGCAGCGTGGATATGGGTACCCCGAACAACTCTGAAACCTGGCCTATCGTATACATGGCAGCCTCCCGCAAAAAATTTTCAAAACTCTCAAAAAAACATCTTGACCTAAAGTCAGCTTTAGGTATTATCATGAGGGTATCACAGGGCGGCAGGAAAGTCAAGCCGCAGTCTGTGGGGAAGTTCATCCCGTAAGATGTCGGGACGGCTGGCTCAGCTCTCCCCTCAGTCTTTCCATGGAGGTTACACAATGTCAAAAAATATTTTAGTCATCAGCACAAGTCTGAGAGAACACAGCAATTCCCGGTCTCTGGCAGAGTCTTTTGCCGCCGGGGCGACAGCCGCCGGACATAAGGTGGAGCTGGTCTCATTGCGAGATAAGCAAATATCCTTCTGCCGGGGCTGCTTTGCCTGTCTCAGGCTGGGCCGCTGCGTAATTAAGGACGACGCCCCTGCCATCGTGGAAAAGATGCACGACGCTGATGTCATAGCCTTTGCCAGCCCCATTTACTACTATGAGATGAGCGGGCAGATGAAGACTCTGCTGGACAGGGCCAATTCCCTTTTCGACTCCGACTACGCCTTCAAGCAGGTATATCTGCTCACCGCCGCTGCGGAGAACGAGGAGCAGGTGCCGGAAAATGCGATTCGGGGGCTGTCCGGCTGGGTAGAATGCTTTCCCCGGGCCAGCCTTGCCGGCACTGTGTTTGCCGGCGGGCTTAACGATGAGGGCGAAATAGCCGGACATCCGGCTCTCAAGAAAGCCTATGACATGGGCGCAGGAATAAAATAAGGAGGAAAATTTCAAATGGAAGAGAAACTGAACATGACTATGGAATGGGACAAGACTTTTCCCAAAAGCGATAAGGTGGAGCACAGCAAGGTCAGCTTTCATAACCGTTACGGCATAAGCCTGGCAGCGGATCTGTACAAGCCCAAGGGGGCCGAGGGCAGGCTGCCCGCTCTGGCGGTATGCGGTCCTTTCGGTGCAGTGAAAGAGCAATGCTCCGGCCTTTACGCCCAGATCATGGCAGAGCGGGGCTTTCTCACTTTGGCCTTCGATCCCTCCTTTACCGGAGAGAGCGGCGGCAGCCCCAGGTATGTGGCCTCCCCGGACATCAACACCGAGGATTTTCAGGCGGCGGTAGATTTTCTGTCCGTCCATGAGGGGGCCGACCCGGAGAAAATAGGCATTATCGGTATCTGCGGCTGGGGCGGTATGGCTCTCAACGCCGCGGCAATAGACACCAGGATAAAGGCCACGGTCGCCTCCACTATGTACGACATGAGCCGGGTCAACGCCAAGGGCTATTTCGATTCGGAGGACAGCCCGGAGCAGCGGCACGCAAAGCGGCTTGCCCTCAACGCCCAGCGCACCGAGGACTATAACAGCGGCTATTATAAGCGGGCCGGCGGCGTGGTTGATCCCCTGCCGGAGGACGCCCCCTTCTTTGTAAAAGACTACTACGACTACTACAAGACCTCCCGTGGCTATCACAAGCGCTCTCTCAACTCCAACGAGGGCTGGAATGTGACTTCCTCCCTGTCCTTTCTCAATATGCCCATCCTCCAATACAGCAGCGAGATAGAGAGCGCCGTCCTGCTCATCCATGGGGACAAGGCCCACTCCTGCTATTTCAGCCGGGACGCCTTTGAAAAGCTCCAGGGGGATAACAAGGAACTGCTGATAATCCCGGGAGCCGTACACACGGACCTGTATGACAGGACGGACATCATCCCCTTTGATAAAATTACCGCCTTCTTCCGGCGGTATCTGGCCTGAGGGCAGGCTATGACCGGCAGGAAATTTGCAGCGGCAGCTCTTGCGGCCTGCCTGACGTTTGTCCTGGCCGCCTGCGGCGGGTCCGTGTCCAGCCCGGCGGCGGAGAGCTCAGGCCCTGCCGCCGAAAATCCGGGGACTGCGGCCCCGGAGGTTTCTCCCAGTGAGGAGAACACAAGTCAAAAGGAGGAAGACATCTTGATTTATGCCCACGTGGGAGATGACGTTCTGAAGATAGTCCCGGAGGACAATTCCTCGGCAGATGATTTCATCGCCCTGTTGTCAGAAAGGGACATTATCATAGAGATGGAAGATTACGGCGGATTTGAAAAAGTTGGAAGCCTGGGGCAGAGCCTCAGTACAAACGACCGGCGCATCACCACTCAGCCCGGAGACGTGATCCTGTATCAGGGCAGCTCCGTCACCATATATTACGACACCAACACCTGGAGCTTCACCCTCCTTGGCCGGGTTCAGGACCCGAGTCAGGAGGAGCTGAAAGACATTCTGGGCAGCGGCAGCGTCACAGTCACCTTTTCACTTAAAGAAAATATTTAAAATGATAAGACCCGACGGAATACCGCCGGGTCTTGTCAGATCCATAAATCAACGAAAATTCTCGTCGGGCTGCAACATGCCCGGCGTTTTTGCGTCTTTAAATATATAGAATATAGCGGAAAACAGAATATAGCTGAAAATGCGGAGGTGCAAATCCATGAGGAAAAAACTCACGGCGGCGCTGCTTATATTTATGCTGCTGCTAAGCGCCTGCGGCCGGGGAGGAGAGGTTACCGCTCCCCCGGAGAATATGGAAGCGGAAGGGGAGGGAGCCCAGGCCCAAGCCGTCCCCGCAGAGGAGGCCAAGCTCTCCGCGGCCTATGTGCCCAGGGAGATAGCCTTTCCCCCGGAACTTAAAAAGTGCGATTTCTGGGCTTCCCTGGGGGACAGCCTGTGGTTTGCCGGACGGGACAGTGAAGGCGGCTTCCTCCTGGCGGAGTACGACACCATTTCCGGCAGCTGGCGCAGCTTGCCTCTGGATGCGGGGGAAGCCCATCGGCCCGAAATCCGGAGTTTTTCCATGGCCGATGGCAGCTTCTGGCTGCTGCTGGCAGAAAGCCGCAACCAGGAGGACGTGGAAAACGGTCTGTCCCTGGAGGAGCTGGGCTACTACGTCTTAAGCGGCAGCATAGATGGAGAGCAGAGCTGCGTCCGTGTGCCCTTTGAGGGCGGAGCCTCCACGGAGACCAGCATGCTCACCTTCTCCTCCCTTCTGGCCCTGGACTCCAACCGGGCCCTGCTGAGCACCGAGAGCTCCTTTTTTGAGGTAGACCGGCAGCTGAACATCCTATCCCAGCCGGAGCCGGATGCGGAGGGCTACGGGGCAAAATTAAAGATAGATGATGAGACCTGGATGCAGACTCGCTCCGGGGCCTGGGCCCCGCTGGATACGGCAAGTCTGAGCCTGGACATGAGCCGCAGCATAGAAGCGGAGCGTCTCAGCGGCTCCAGCAATGCCGGGTGCTTCCTGTGCCTGGAAGACGGAGCTCTTTACGCCTATGACCCGGCTACTGGGGAAAAGGCGGAGATATTCAAGTACATTGACGTTGCCCTGAATCTGGAGAGCCTGAGCAGCTTCACATTCTTTGAAAACTCCAGGGGCGTCTTTTTCTACAGGCAGAGCAGTTCCCTTGTGGAAGTCAGCCCCAAGCTGGTGAGGGAAAAGCGGCCGCTGCGCCTGCTCTGCTTCGGCAACGCCGGGACCGATGCCTATCAGTATTCCCTAACCGGCTACGACTACAGCGACGCCATGATGGACGCCGTCATCCGCTTCAACAACACCGACCCGGAGTACAAAGTGGAGATAGTCTCCTGGGTGTATGAGGACGAGGCAGAGCTGGACCGGCTGCTGATAGAACTGAGCCGGGCGGAGGACATCGACCTGGTGGATACCAGCTTTCTGCCGGAAGGGGCGGTGGACGCCGGGCTCTTTACCGATATGCTGCCCTATCTGGATTCCGATGCGGAGCTGAGCCGGGAGGACTTTATCCAGCCCCTTTTAAACGGCATGATATACAAGGGCGGGCTCTACCAGTACACCGCCAGGTTCTCCATGATATCCATGGCCGCCAGCGATAAGCTGTTCCCCGGCCGGGAGAACTGGACTTCCCAGGCGGTCATGGACATAGCGGGAAAGTACGGCGCCATGCCCGGGGTGGATAGGGAAAAGCTCTCCTCCCTGTTTCAGCAGGCCGCCACAGCGGAGTTCATAGACTGGGAGAACATGAGCTGCGATTTTGAGAGCCCGGCCTTTATAAACTGGCTGGAGCTGCTCTCCAAGCTGGCGGCTGAGGAGGGCGGTGAGGGATTGCACCCGCTCACGATGATATCCGATATGGCTGCGGATGCCGGGACCATGCTGCGGAACCCTTACGGCCCGGAGCAGGATTTCAGCTTTGTGGCGGCCGGTTTCCCGGACACGGAGGGCACAGGCAGCTACTTCATCCCCATGAGCCGGGAGACTGAGCGATTCAACGTATCTCTCAGCACCTGGGGAAAAAATGCCAGCGCCGGCATCCTGGCGTCCAGTCCCAACAAGGAGGCCGCCTGGCGCTTTGTCCGCTGTCTCATGCTCAGCGGCGGCACGGACAAGACCGACGGCATACCGCCCCTGAAGGCGAGCTTTGAGGCGGTCCTGGAGTCCTCCATAGACTATGAGGATGGGAACTCCGAATCCAGCTCCTTCAGCCCGGAGGACGCTCAGATGCTGCGGCAGCAGGTCTACGGCGACAGCAAGCTGGCCCATACGGCCCCGGCTTTGCTGGACATTCTGGACAGGGAATTCACCGCTTTCCTGGAGGGTGGCTCCACCGCTCAGGACTGCGCCGGACAGATACAGAGCCGGGTGAGCCTGTACCTGGCGGAGAATGCGGATTAGCGCATATAAGCTGGAAAGCAGAAGGCCCCGCCGGATTACCGGCGGGGCTATCTCCATTTTCAAATTTCAATGTTTTCCCTTGTTTTTGCTTCTTATCTGGGTCTCCCCTATATACAGCAAGGCCGTCAGCACCGCCAGAGCGCAGAGGATATAAATATAGGTCTTTGACACGTCGCTGGTAAGAAAGCCCATCATGGGGTTATATCCGTCCAGCACAACTATCAGCACCAGGCCCAGGGCCATGCACAAAAGCAGGTGGGGCAGTATGTATTTTATAAAGGCAACTAAGCTTCTCACGACTGCACCTCCGGCTCCTTTATCAGCAGGATATCCCCCAGCTCCCGCTGGCCGCTGCGCACGTTGCACACTTCTCCCTGGAACACCATGCAGGCCGAGTCACCCCCGTCCAGATTATAGGCGCTCTTGCAGCCCAAGTCTGAAAAGATTTGTGCCAGCTCGCCCATGGTCAGGCCGTAGCCCCCGTCTCTCAGCCGCCCCTCGGACACCACAAAGCAGTAGTGCCCCGGCTCGTAATAGCCTATTGCAGCCCTGGGATTTGCCGCTTCAATTGCGCTGCTGGTGTTGAAGCTCTCCAGGGGCTGACCGTTTTGGTCCAGCAGCTCCGGGCCGAATTTCCAGACCTGCCAGGGCTGCCGCTCCATTATTTCCTCCACGGTATATTCTCCTGGGGCATAGGTCTCCAGGCTGCCGTCCATATACAGCACGCAGATATCGCAGCGGGCTGGTACGTCCTGCTGATATGCCACGCCGTTTCGCACGAAGAAACCGGACTGGGCCTGGGCGTTGCAATAATCCCCGTTGATGCTGACGATGGCCCCCGCCAGCTCTGCTATCTCCAGAGCCGGGGTGGTGGCATAGGTCTCAAAGCTGCCGTTTTCCGCATAAGTTGCGAAGCACTCTATATCCGCTATGTAAATATCCGCCACATACCAGCGCTGGAAATGCCCGTCCAGCTCCTGCTCCACCGTCTCCACCGTGACGGAGACATTTGGGCTCATATAGGAGTTTTCCCTTATCTGCACCTCGTCGCTGAAATGTTCCGCAAACCTTTCTCCCCAGGTCTCAGGTTCCGGCTCCGACGTCTGGGGGGCTTCACTCTCCCGTGCCGGTGTCAGGGCCGGGACGGCCTGCACCGTAGGGCTGGGTACACTCTCTCCCAAGGCACTGAGCCGTGGCAGAACATGGTGGAAAAAGGCAAACACGCACAGGATGAGCCCGGTCAAAAGCACATCCTGGATTATCATAAAGGGTACGGATCTTCTCATCGGCTCTGCCTTTCAGGGTTTTTTGTGGTTCTACCTGCAAAATATAACATCCTCCGCCGGGGATTTCAAGACCCCGTGCTCCGGATGCTTGGCCCGAGGTGCAAATGCCTGTTATAATTTTGTTTTAGTATTGATTGAAAAGCACTTGCGTAGTATAATACTTAAATCCTAATATTAGAAAAGAGGCCTTGCTATGAAGCTGTCGTCCAAAATGGAGCGCTGCGGGCTGTCCCCTATGCGTAAATTCAACCCCTATGCCACAGCCGCCGCTGAACGCGGAATCAAAATCTACCATCTGAATATCGGCCAGCCCGATATCAAAACCCCGGATATATTCTATAAGGCCATCAGTGATTTTCACGACCCTGTGCTGTCCTATGCTCCCTCCGGCGGTATTCCCGTGCTGCTGGACGCCGTGCGCAGCTACTACAAGCGCATAGGCGTTGAGCTGGAGCGTTCCCAGATCCTGCCCACTACCGGCGGCAGCGAGGCTCTGCAAATGATAATGGCTACCATTCTGGATGACGGTGACGAGATAATAATCCCTGAGCCCTTCTATCCCAACTACCACACTTCCGTCACCCTGGCCGGTGCCAGCATACACCCGGTGCCCACCAATCCCAAGGAGGGTTACTCCTATGCCGACCGCAAGGCAGTGGAGGGTGCCATCAATGAGCACACCCGAGCCATAATGATAACCAACCCCGGCAATCCCACCGGCGCCGTACTCAGCCGTGACGAGCTGAAACTGATGCTGGACATAGCCAAGGAGCATGAGCTCTTCATCATCTGCGACGAGGTGTACCGGGAGTTCACCTACGGCGGCGAACCTCTTATGTCCGCCCTGCAGTTTGAGGGCTATGAGGATAACGTCATTGTTATCGACTCCGTGTCCAAGCGCTTCTCCGCCTGCGGCGCAAGAGTCGGTATGCTCATATCCAAGAACAAGGAGCTCATGGCTCAGGCCATGAAGTGGTGCCAGTGCCGTCTCTGCTCCGCCACCGTGGATCAGATCGGCGCCGCCGCCCTCTACACTCTTGACCCCAGCTACTTCGACGAAGCAAGGGAAGAGTATCGCCACCGCCGGGATACCATGGTATCCAAGCTCAAGGCCATTCCCGGTGTGGAGTGTGAGACTCCCAAAGGTGCCTTCTATATAATGGCCGCTCTGCCTGTTGACGACGCCGACAAGTTCCAGATGTGGCTGCTCAACGAGTTTAACGACAATGGAGACACCGTGCTTTTTGCCTGCGGCGAGCCCTTCTATGCCACTCCCGGCAAGGGCAAAAACGAGGTGCGTCTTGCCTACACCATCAACTGCGATGATATCTCCAGAGCTATTGACATTCTGGCCAAAGGCATTGAGGAGTACAACAAGCTCCACTGATTTTTCCTGTATTAAATTGATTCCCCATACCGGCAAAATGAACTGAACCGTAAAAAACGGACAATAGACAAAATGCCCCCTCATGTAGGATAA
>OLRA01000934.1_pt1 | contig 37022 bp, 25 predicted proteins | sample 1673011 | NCBI WGS metagenome assembly OLRA01 (sample SAMEA3136746, study PRJEB25190) | human gut metagenome | reverse complement strand
CCTCTTCGACAGACCGATTCTACCTTTTTACAACAAAGGTACGAAACTGTCTTTAGCAATCATAGTTTTACCTTGATTATTTTGGAGTTTATGCGACTTCGTCGCAATCTTCTGCAAACTTAGAGTCATTAGGATTTCTCTGTGACGTGTACGGCAAAAAAATCCTAATGACCGATAATTTATTGCACCACTAATAGTTATAGTCTACAAGTAATTATTCTTCATCTTCTTGTTCAGAACGGAATTCAAAGACGAGTTCTGATGCTGGGATGTTGCATTCTTCGAACATTCCACGAAGTATGTTTATCTTGCTAGCTGTACTATTGTCTGTCCATACATAAATTCCTTGTACAAGTTCGCGTCTCCAGCCATCTTGTGTAGTTGAGAAACCATATTTTTCGTTTGCACAAAGCCATTCTATGGTTGAACGCTTTTCTATCAGAATATGTCCGCATACTTGAATGAGCATTTCTTTCCAAGTATTGACCGTATATCTAACTCCATGAAGTATATACGCCTGAAGCTTCTTGCCTGTAAACTCATAATCCTCATCGTCAAGTGATGCAGATTCTGCTTCACGATTCAACGGTTCAAATGATGTCGTAGGCATAGGCCAAAGCCGCATAAACACATTCTGCAGTTCTTTCTGACGTGCTTTCAGTTCCGTTTCGGTCCATTGTTCGCACGATTTCACAGAGTTGTTCAATCGGAACGCACTGTCTTTGAAACCTTTCTCCATGTCTCTTTTCTCAATAAAGGTAAGATTGCTATATTGAGAATTATATCCAGTGAGGGTAAGGTTTGCCATCGTATGCAGATATTGCTCATGAATTCTTTCCCAATCATTACCCAACGCAGTTTTCCACTTATCTGACAAGGTTTGTGGCATGATATGCTCAATCGTGATATTCTTTTCGGTCAGTTCCTTCACCACATCATGACGTTCGTTATTATCTTGGTTCTCCATGCGCTCAAGTATAAACATACGAGCATTGACTGGCATCTTATATACTTGGCGTGTCTTGAAATCGCCCTTCACCTCCTCATCTGATGGGAATACCGAAGAACGTCCCTTCTTTAGCAGTACGTATTTCAGCACGTCAGTATATGAAGGTACAGTTTCGTCACTCGACCTGTTGACATGATTCAACACATCTCTGTGAAGTGTGGCAAAAACCTTATTCAAAGCATTCGATGGAAGATTGCAGATGATTCTGCGTGCCCAGTAAGCTTCTATGACATCAAGAACTTGGTAGATTTCTGTTTCCGCCAATCCTACTTTAGTTGCATAGTCGAAGAATGCCATAAAGAAAGGATAAGCAATAGTAGAATCCAACGTTCTGAGCTGATTCAGCTTTCTATTTAGCTTGGCTGTACCTACTTCTGCATTGTCAACTTGGCTGTAAATCTTAGCATAGTGATGCATGTCTTCCAAGAGTGTTGCTCTATCAATGTCTGCAGTCTCTGCATACTCTTTGAATATGAAATAGATTTTATCAATACGCCCTATTTTACCCTGCTTCATAGTCAGATAATCACGTACAAAAGAGGATGGGTCGTACTTGGTAAATTCTTCTATTGGATTCCAGAACCGAGTATAAAGGTCGTCCTGTTCTGCAGGGGCGAGTGACATCAAGAGATAGTTGCGTATCTTATCTGCTTCGCTCAAATCAAGACCTGTAGAGTTCAGACTCTCAAAAATCAACTGTGGGTCATCATCTTCATCAAGACGTATGTTGATAACTTCGAGTTTCTTGATGGTTTCAAATAGCTCGTCGAGTGTTAAACCTGCACGAGTTATCTTGTCAAAGAAGAAATCGTAGTTGCGAGTTACGTACGATTCCTTGATATATTGGTCTTTGGGCTTGTATAGCAAAGCGTCAAAGGCTTGCATATCCTTCTTGATGGGCTTAAGCTTCACCTTGCGCTCATCCTCCTGATATTCATCCACAAGATGGCGCTTGAAGATTTTCTCGACAAGCTTTGCATCAGCAGCCTCTATTAGTCCTTCCTTCTTGGCATTGACCATGGCTATCAGCAACAACGAAACAGTAGTTATTCGCTGCTGACCATCAATGATTAATCTATCTTCTGTTCCCGACTGAATGCTTGATACGATACTACCAAAGAAGTGGCTCTTGCGGTCACTGTTATGGAGCTTCATCAAGTCTTGAAACAACTGCTCACAGTTTTCCTCTTTCCACTCGTAGTTGCGCTGATACAGAGGTATGATGAATCGCTTGTCTGATCCATCAAAGAATTTTATCAGTGGTTGTGCGTCGCCTTTCATATATTAATAGTCAGTCTTTTGTACAACAAGCGGCAATAAAAAGTTTCCCAAAAGGAGTTACTTCATAGTAGCTCTTATCTATCTCGATTTTTATGAAATGATTAGGTACCAACTTTTCATACTCTTTGAAATTATATTTTGCGGCAATCTCGTCATAAATGTTATTGGCAATTTTGTATGTACCAGCTTTGTCCTCAAGAATTCCCAATCTAATCAAATTAGAATAATATGCCCCTATATTTTGAGGGAAATCCAGATTGATAAGAAATGGAACTAATGTTGACTTTTCCAAATAAGAATTGTAACCTTTGCCATTTTTAACATATGCATTTATTCCTGCATATAGAATCTCATTTTTTCCTTTTAAAAATTGAATGATTTTTGCTTCATCAGGAGATAATTGTGATATAATCTCAACAAATCCAGGATGAGCATTACTACACATATCAATGTTTGCAGAGCTTGTCAATAGATTAATGAATAACTCCGCAATGGCATCATTAGTTGTATAAAATAGTTTTTGTATAATGGGGATTGATATTTGAGGATGAATATCCGCTTTTTTTTCTTCTGGTATTTTATTCAGTTTTTCCTCGAAGGAATGAAGATGTTTTTCCAAACATGCTTTTGCTACTTTCGGAATGTATCCTATTGCTGTTATTGGGAGCAAACACATTTCAAGTGCATCTCCTATTGCATGCCCAACAGCTTTCATTCCAGGCTTTAGTGCATCACCATAGACCTCAGGAAGCAAATCCTTAAGAGGTGTTACCGTTGTTTTTACTATTTCTGGCTCCATATTATCCAATTATCATTTGTTCTACTTCTTTTTTTGCATTTTCAAGAATTGTTTTACCTTCTTCTTGAAGTTGCTTGGCTTGCTGGCGAATAGAATAAATATGATTAGCTATTTCTTGTTGCTTAGCAAGTGGAGGTAGTGGAATCTTTATTGTCGATATTTCTTCTAAATTGATATTGGCTCTAGCAACGGGTCGTTTTAAGCGGTTTAGAGATAATTGACCCACTCGTGACTTAATAAGTTCTTTAATATATTGAATATTGTTACCTTCTTTAAGTCTTACTAATGCAATCGCCTGATTAATATTTGCTTCACGTTCATCAAGGAAAATACCTACTTGGCCTATTGTCGCTCCAACGATAGCAATCATCAAATCATTCTTATATACTTGAGATGATTTCATGACAGTCTCATGTATCTCCGGCTTTATATATAGTAAATCCTCAAAATCGAAATCACCATTAATGTCAATATTACCACTTCTTATGAAAGGAATTCCTGTTTCTTTATCATCCGTGTAAGCTTCTCCACCAGATTTGGGCGTGATGCCACTGGTAATTAATTTGGATAGACTTTTAATTGAATATATTGGATAGTTTCCACGATATAAAGCAGAAAAAGCCTCTTTGAAATAGCCTTGAGAATAATATGGATCAAAACGTGTTTCTAATTCACTCCTATTAACCAAGAACATTCTACTTTTCAAGTCTGTCTTGATTTTTGGAAGAGTGATTCCAAGTTCATTCAGTATGTACGTATCAATACTTTCCAATAGCTGTTGGGCTTCGGACTCCTTTTGAAGTTTCTGATTATATGCAGAATTAATAATATTAACAATCTCTTGTTGTACAATAATATTAGGTAAAGGAATTTCTAGTGACTGATATTCCTCAGAATTAATATTTGGTTGTCCACTTGGGCGCTGAACAGCATTTATCCATTCCTTATATGTATTTAGTTGTGTGTATGTAAAAATGTATTCAGGAAGAGCCTTATTCTTGTCAATTGTAAAACGTATAAGATAACCTGCAAAAAAACAACTGTAAGGTTTCTTTTTGTGAATATAAGATTTTCCTACAGTAGCACCACTTCTTGCTATTAGAATATCATTTTCAAATAGATTATATTTGTCTTCGATATTGGCAGCCGTTGCTCCCATTTCTTCATTACAAATTAGTCCATAGTTATCAATATCTGTAATTCTAATATAACGTGGTTCCAATGTATTGGTTCTTGTTACACCTGGTTCACTAGCTCCGTATTGTGGTTTGCATACAAGTATGTCTTTTAATTTGACTTTTGGATACAACGTGTGTCTAACCTTACGATTATATAAGGCCATCTTTGGATCCAATCTCCCCTCAATCTCCGATCGTCTAACGATGAAGATTTTGTTTCTGTCAATATGTTCTGGTACTTGATACATCATTACGATATGAGGTTGATTATGAACTTTTTTAATTCTTTTCCTATTACTTCCAGTTCGTTGTTTTTTGTCTTTTTGCCTGTTGCGTCATATCCAATTTCTTCGGCTATAGCCATGAAGATAGGGTAGTCTGGAAAATCCAACTGCTTTCTTTGCTGATATTCTTCAACAAGTTTAGACTTTAATTCATCAATTTTTGAAGCATACTCAGCCAGCATCTCTGCGTTCCATGATTTGAATTCGTCTGTTTTCTTTATCTCTGTAGCAGAAGTGAGTTGGCGATTTCTCATTGATGCAACCTTTTCCTTTTGCTTCTGTTTGATTTCCCTATCCCAAAGGTTTCGAGTTGCAAGATAGTTTGTTTTACTCAATAGATTATCTTCAATGGACTTCTTTTTAGCAACATACTTTTCTGTATGTTCCTTGGACCACTTCTGAAGGAAAAGCACAGAACTTTTCACGCCAGCTCCATTTGCTGCAAAAGCTGTTTGTGGCATACTTACTACAGCAATAATGCGGAACCATTCTTCTATCTGAGTGCGAACAAATTGCATACTGCTATTAGTGAGAATACCATCAGGAAGGACAATAGCAAGAATGCCACCTTCCTTTAGGAAGTGGTAATCTTGTTCAATAAATAACACCTCGCTCTGCTGACCATCGCGAGTATCATCACCAGTTCTTGACTTTACCGCAAGCCAGTCTTCTTCCTTCTTGCCCAACATATAGGTCTTGAGATATGCTTGTTCTGTCTGTCGAATAGTGCTACCAAAAGGTGGATTTGTAATAATAAAGTCAAAGGTTTCATATCCAAATCCTTTATTACCTGTATGCGCTTTGATATCCGCATCTGAAACAAGACCGTCAGAAGTAATAACATTAGTATGACCATCATCGTGGATAATCATGTTCATCTTTGCAGCTCGTGAGATTTGCTCATTTATTTCTATACCAAACAGATTTTTCTCTGCAAAGTCGTGCCAGTAAGCGAACCACTTTCCATATTGCCTCGTATCATTCTTGTAATTCGGATAATATTCTGTTGCCTGTTCTCTCACTTTATTGAGGGCATAGAGTAAGAATCCACCACTACCGCATGATGTATCAAGTACCTTTGACTCATTGGTAATCGGAAGAACGTCAACTATGAATTTCACTATTTCACGAGGTGTAAAGTACTGTCCAAAATTTCCGCGGAAGAATGATCCCATAAAAGTCTCAAATGCACGTCCTTTGCTATCAAGGTCAGTTTCGCTTAGGTTGATGCTTTCGAGATAGCTCACAACTGTCCTTATTTTTTCTGGTGTCAAACGAATATTGTCACGAAATACTTCAGCGTCTTTTTTGCGGCCCTCTTCGTACAAAGCTTTGATTCGGTTGTGAAGGTTTTCATTTTCTTTGATACGGCGTTTGGTTTCATCCCGCTCTTCTCTTTTGGAAATAGTAATAATTTGGAAATCGTAAGGCTCTCCCACCTTTCTTGGTTTACGTTCATCCCAAATTTTACAGAAGATGAGTTTGTCCAGTTCATCGAAGGCTTCAGAAGGATTAAGCTGTCCGCCTGCCCAAAGTGCCTCGTGTGCAAGTTTAAAACGTCGTGTCAAATCAACTTGTTCTATAACTGACAGACCGAAAAACTTAGGCTTTCCTTGTGTGTCAGGCAAGTATTCTGCGCCATAAACATACTTATAGTTTGCTACTTCACGGATGCCATATTGAGGAATGTCAGGAAGTTGGTTTCTTGTATTTTGTGTTTTATCAACCTCAAAATAATCATTCTTAATTCCAGATGTAATCCAAACATATTTTACTTCATTAGGTAGCGCAAACGCATAACTATATGCCTGGTTGATAGCCTGTTGAAATTCCGCCTCACTTACTTCCTGTTTCTTACATTCAACAAGAATTAGCGGCTTAACACAAATCTCATCCTCAAAAACAACAATATCTGCTTCTTTCACTTCACTACCCATAGTCACAGGTTCAAATTGCTTGATTTGTCTTTCTGGATAGTTATAGTCAATGATCAACTGAAGAAAAGCCAATGCTTGGACTTTTTCTTCTGGGTTGTTATAGTTTCGCTCTTTGCCTTGGTAGCAATATTTTATTCGAGACTTATCTTCATTAAAAGAAATAAGTCCCTTTTCAGTTCCAATCTGTATATAATCTTTCATCTTGACTGTTGTTATAAATATTACTCAATCACACTCTTCTTCCATATCTTTGCCTTTTCCGTTATACGGTACATCTGTTTTGGGTGGTTCGGTTGTTCTGGATATTTTCGTTCAATACACAAATCGCGCTTGGTTGTCTTTTCAGAGACGTCAAACAACGTGGCAAGATATGGGACATTTATGTTAGCTTTACTGCAAATTTACGAAATTCAATTGGATTTACGGGCAAACTCGTTCAATTATTATAAGGTTATTCTCACTTCATGTCTTCTTGTCAAAAAACACGTCTTCATGTCTTCTTGTCAAAAAAAAACATGCCTTCATGTCCGCCATGCAAATATCGTACAAAGAGTAAAAAGATGTTACAAAATAAAAATTGATTTTAGAGTTTTATTTTGCTGTTTTTGTAGGCTTTTGTGGCATTGGTGACACCTAAGAATTGCCATAGAGCCTCTTTTACGCTCTAAAAGAGGAGCAGTTAGAGCGTAAAAGAGGCTCTATGAGTGTGGAATAGTTGATGTATTAGAGTGGTAAAGTGGCTCTATGACAACATAAAGAGGCTGTTTGATATGCTCGTTGCTTTGCCTACTCGCCACGAAATACGTATAATCCATTGTGTATAAGCAACATAGCCTCAACCTCTCAAAACTCAAGAATTTCGAACCAAAGATTTTGTTGTGCGCTGAGCTCGCAGTTTTGAGCGTTAGAAATGCAAATATTGTCATGCTATACCGACGTAAACCCTTCATAATAAATCTAAAAAAATTGCAGATATAAGTACTAATTCCACTTGTTTTTCGTTTTATAGATATGGAACAGAAACATCACTATACTGGCTTGACTGACGGTCAGGTGACAGAAAGTCGCAGAAAGAACGGGGCTAACGTATTGACGCCGCCGGAGAAGGAACCTCTGTGGAAACAGTTCTTGGAGAAGTTCGGCGACCCGCTCATCATTATCCTGATGATTGCCGGCGCTTTGTCGATAGGTATATCATGCTATGAATACTTCGGACTCGGACAGGGAGCTAAAGTATTCTTTGAACCGGTAGGCATATTCGTTGCCATTTTGCTTGCAACGGGACTTGCCTTCTATTTTGAATTGCAGGCAGACAAGGAGTTCACCATCCTTAATCAGGTGAACGACGACGAACCGGTGGAGGTGATACGCAATGGCAACATTACGCAGATTCCACGTAAGGACATCGTTGTCGGCGACATCGTCATTCTCAATACCGGCGAGGAGGTACCGGCTGACAGCGAACTGATGGAGGCCACGTCGTTGCACATGGACGAATCTACATTGACGGGCGAACCGATTTGCCTGAAGAGCGTGGACGAGAAAGACTTCGACAAGGCTGCCACCTACCCCACCAATCATGTGATGAAGGGCACGAAGGTAATGGAGGGTCATGGCATCTGCCGTGTAAGGGCCGTAGGCGACAAGACCGAACAGGGCAAGGTGTTCGAGGCAGTACAGATAGACGACAGCGTGAAGACTCCGCTCAATGAGCAGCTTGACGGATTGGGCAAGTGGATAACCTGGATAAGCTATGCCATTGGAGCCTTGATTGTTTTGGGACGTATAATAATGTATTTCGTCAGCAACGGCACGGACTGCTTCGGTTCGATGGAAGAGGTGGCGCCGTTCATAGCATACGTTCTTCAGACATTGATGATTGCCGTGACGCTGGTGGTTGTGGCTGTGCCGGAGGGACTGCCGATGGCCGTTACCTTGAGCTTGGCTTACAGCATGCGCCGCATGCTCAAGACCAACAACCTTGTAAGAAAGATGCATGCCTGTGAGACGATGGGAGCCACCACCGTTATATGCACGGACAAGACGGGAACGCTGACGCAGAATCTGATGAGCGTGGACGAAATGAAGGTGTATGGCGATACGCCGAAGGAGGTGCTGGATGAGGGCATTGCCGTTAACTCTACGGCTTCCATAGATTTCTCTGTCAAGAGCAAGCCGCAGATTCTCGGCAACCCGACGGAAGGCGCGTTGCTTCTCTGGATGAACAAGGAGGGCGTGGACTATCGTCGTGTGCGTGAGAGCGTAAAGACTGTTGCGGAGGTGCCGTTCTCTACGGAGCGCAAGTATATGGCAACCATAGTAGAGTCTGTAGCCCTGAAGGGCAGGAAGGTGCTTTATGTGAAAGGGGCTCCTGAGATTGTGTTCGGCCTTTGCAAAGAGATGTCTGTAAGTAAGGAGGACGTAGACAAGCAACTGACAGAATATCAGAACCGTGCCATGCGCACGCTTGGCTTTGCCTATCAGATACTGAACGACGGCGACAAGGCGCTTGACGGCAACAGGATTGTTGCAGACAGGCTATGCTTCATCGGAGTGGCTGCCATTGCTGACCCCGTAAGAGAGGACGTTCCTGCTGCGGTTAAGGAATGCGTGGATGCAGGCATCAGCGTGAAGATTGTCACGGGTGACACATCTGGTACGGCAAAGGAAATAGCACGTCAGATAGGTCTTTGGGATGACGCGAAGGACACGGAGCGCAACATCATAACAGGACCGGAGTTTGCGGCATTGTCGGATGCGGAGCTCGAGGAGCGCATCCTTGACCTGAAGATTATCTCACGCGCACGTCCTATGGACAAGAAACGTCTGGTGGAGACCTTGCAGAAGAAGAACCAGGTGGTTGCCGTAACGGGTGACGGCACCAACGACGCACCTGCTCTGCGTGCTGCCCACGTGGGTCTGTCAATGGGCGACGGCACGAGCGTGGCGAAGGAAGCGTCCGACATTACCATCATCGACAACTCGTTCTACAGTATCGGTAAGGCCGTCATGTGGGGACGTTCGCTTTATCAGAACATCCAGCGTTTCCTCCTGTTCCAGCTGACCGTTAACGTTACGGCTTGTCTGCTCGTACTCTGCGGCGCTTTCATGGGCACGGAGTCGCCTCTTACGGTTACGCAGATGCTGTGGATAAACCTCATCATGGACACCTTCGCAGCCATGGCTCTCGCCTCCCTGCCTCCATCCGAGAGCGTGATGAAAGACAAGCCTCGTGACCGCAATGCGTTCATCCTCAACAAGCCGATGCTTCGTGAGGTTATAGGTGTGGGCTGCTTCTTCTTCCTTATGCTGCTCGGAATGCTTTACATATTCCAGCACGCAGAGGTAAGTCAGCTTACCGATTTGCTGATTATACAGTTGGGCGCTAAGAGCCATATATCCACATACGAGCTGACATTGCTCTTTACCGTCTTTGTCATGACTCACTTCTTCTATCTCTTCAATGCCCGTGCATTCGAGACCGGCAGGAGTGCTTTGCACTTCAAGGGATGCAACGGACTGCTTACGATTGTGGCCATCATCCTCGTAGGTCAGATAGCAATGGTGGAATTGCCTGGTCTGCAGCAGTTCTTCAATGTGGAGGGACTGAAACTGACGGACTGGATAATAATTATTATCGGGTCTTCGTTCGTACTCTGGGTGCGTGAAGCATGGCATTTGCTTGCAAAGAAATAAAAAAAAGCTCATCCGATATTTAGAGTTATCACATCATTCTAAATATCGGATGAGCCTTTTATTTACCATCAAATTCTTCCACCAACCTTCTTTCGTCTTCCTTTGCCTTTGCGAGGAAAGCCTTGTATTCTTCCGAATCAGGATTGAAGGGGCGGTGGCACAGGGCTGCCTTTATCGGTTGCCACTTCTTCAGAAACTCGCGCGTATTGTCAGAGAAGAACGTATCGGCGAAGCGTTGCCGGATGTACTTCACGGCTTGGTCGGAGGGATGGAGCATGTCTTCACGATAAAAGCGATAGTCGCGTAGTTCGTCGTTTACGATTTCGTAAGCAGGGAAATACGCCACTTCACATGCTTTTTCCTTCGATGCCCGCTCTGACGCATACTCCTTCACCAACTTGTCCGCAGCCAGCAATAGCGTGGCTTTGGAAAGCTGCGAACCGTGGAAACCATACTTGGCATAGCGGATGGGGCTGACCGTGATGATGACACGGACGTCATCACGCTTCGCACGTAGCGCTTCAACGGCACGACGGAGGTAAGAGGCGCACTCGTCTACCGTCAGCTCGTGCTCCGTGAAGAGACGCTGTGGACGCTTCTGACAGTTGTCCACTATCTCGCCCGTCTCGTTGAGGATGTAGACGTGGTTGGTGCCGAGCGTGAAGACGGCGGTGCGGGGAGCATCATGGTCAGCAAGGTGGTGCTCGACGGTATGGAGGATGCTCGCAGGATTATACATGACACCAAAGGGGTTGACCGTGGCGCGGAACTTATCCTCCACGAACAACCTGCCTATGTTGTCAGCAAAGCAGGAGCCCACGAAGAGCATGCTCTCCATGGGAGAGATGCTGAACGGGGCCTGCTGTATGGTGACGGGAGTCTGGAGCTGCATATTATTCAGCAGTTTTCTCCTTAACTTCCTTTGAACGGCGTCTTGCCTCGAACACCACGCCAAGGATGATGGCAATGATGAGGAGCGTGTAAGCCACGTAAGCAGCTGTCTCGGTGCGCTTCACGGATACGGGCTTGAAGGTCAGAACGACGTTGTGCTTGCCCGGCTTGACGTTGATGGCACGCAGAATGTAGTTGACACGTCCTACGGGCACGTCCTGACCGTCCACAGTGGCTGTCCATCCCGGATAATAAATCTCGGAGAACACCACGATGCCGCCCTTCTCAGACTGCACCTCGTAAGCGAGTTCGTTAGGTTCATACTTCTTGAGACTTACCACGGCATTGTTGTTGTTGGCGGCAGACTTGCCGAGAGCCTCCTCAAACTTCTTGTCAGCCACAGCCTCATGGCGCAGATTGATCTTGCCTACAGCGTCAATCTCCTCATTGGCGTTGGCCACGTAGCGGATGTTATCCACAAACCATGCGTTGCCGTAAGCGTAAGGATTCTGCACTGGCACAGTCTGACCACCCTGCAAGGGAAGGATGACGTACTTCGTGTTGAGCATGTTGAGGACAGGATAGATAGAGTCGCCTGCAACGCGTGTCATGTCGCCCTGCGCATCAGCTATGGCAGACATCATCTGGCGCATCTCGGGGGCGATGTAATACTCGATCATCTCCTGATAACGACGCAGCTTGGCAGCGTGATAGCCGCCAATAGACTTATGATAGTACGACGTCTCGTTCTCGTTGAAGGTGTTGGAGGCAAGGTTGAGGACGCGATAGTCAGCACCCTTGTCCTGCAGAATCTGACGGTCGGTGGCAGTCTCGCGTACCGGCTCCTCACGCACGCTGCGCTCCACGAACATCTCGTCGTTGAGGTAGCGCTTGTTTACCTGCCACATATCCACGAGGCAGAGCACGATGATGGCGCCGACAGCCCACTTCGGCTGTATCTTCTTATAGCGCAGCAGGAGCAGAACGGCTGTGCCGACAGCCACTACGAAGAAGGTGCGCCAGCAGTCGGCGGTGAAGATGGAGATGCGCACGTCGCGCAGATTGCTGATAAGCGGATTCAGATATTCCGACGGAATCTGACGCATCTGCTCCATTTCGGAAGCCGAGATATAGTCAGGGAAGAACACCGAGGGCATGATGGCGAAGAGCAGAGCCATGCCGGCTGTGGCTGCGAAGCTTGCCCATACGAAGGTCATGTTGGTGGTGTTCCATGAGAGGATGTTGTTCTTAGCCGTGCCGAGATAGAGCTTTGTGCGGCTGGTGAAGAAGTCGGGGGTGTCGAGTATCTTCTTCAGAGCGAGCATGGCAAGCAACGGGATGGTGAACTCAGCTATGACGAGGATGGACGCCACGGTTCGGAACTTGGCGTACATCGGCACGTAATCGATGAAGAGATCAGTGAACCACATGAAGTTTCTGCCCCATGAGAGGAGCACGGAGAGCAATGTGGCGAAGAACAGCGCCCACTTCATCGGGCCTTTCACGATGAAGAGTCCAAGGATGAAGAGCATGAGTACGAAGGCACCCACATACACAGGACCGCTTGTGCCCGGCTGATTGCCCCAGTACTGACCCAACTGCTGATAAATCTGATAGAACTGAGGGTCAGCTTTCTCCATTGCCTTCTCGTTCATGGCGAGAGGAACAGAGGCTCCACCCTTGGCGTTAGGCACGAGGAGAGTCCACGTCTCGTCGATGCCGTAGCTCCACTGCGTGATATAGTCGCGATCGAGACCGCTTGAGGTCTGGTTGGCGGTGTTCTTCTTCACCAGTTCGCTCTTGCCTCGCATCGACTCCTGTGTGTATTGCCAGGTGTGATAGAGGTTGCTGAGATTGATGACCACGCCGATGGCAGCAGCCACGAAGCACACGCCGGTGGCCTTGCCGAACTGCGCCAGGCGCTTGTTGCGGATGGCGTCGACGAGGTAAGCGATGACCATGAAGAGGATGATGAACATATAATAATATGTCATCTGCACGTGGTTGGCCTGTATCTCAAGCGCCGTGAATATGGCTGTGACGATGAATCCCCACAGATACTTGCCACGATAGGCAAGCACAATGCCCGCTATCATCGGCGGCAGATAAGCTAAGGCTATGACCTTCCAGATGTGTCCGGCAGCTATGATGATGAAGAAATAGGAGCTGAACGCCCATATTATGGAACCAAGCACAGCCAGCTCGCGACGGAAATCGAAGGCTCTGAGAAGGATGTAGAATCCGAGAAGGTAAGCAAAGACATACCAGACGTTCTCGGGAAGCCAGAGATGATAGAAGTTGCCCACCTGATTGAGGACGGACTGGCTGTCATAAGAAGGAGCCATCTGATAAGTAGGCATACCTCCGAAGAGAGAGTTGGTCCAGCGTGTGCGTTCTCCGGTACGCTGATAATACTCCGTCAGCTCCACTCCGGCTCCGCGTCCTGCGGAGGAGTCGTGACGATAAAGGATGCGTCCTTCGGTGTCTGCCGGGAAGAAATAGGCAAACGCGATGACGGCAAAAACCAATGCTACCAGTAGGTCTGGCAGGAATCGTTTGAAGGTCTTCATATTCTTATATAAACGTTTATTGTTTTCTTGTGTGGTGCAAAGTTAACTCAAATCGGTCGAATAACGTCACTATCATCGCATTATTATTAGTTTTGGCATAGGTTTTTGCACAATGTGACGTGCTCGAAATATTGGAGAAGAAGGGCTAAAGGTGTGTCTTGGACAATCAAAACAGGACGATATGCGGTGTTCTTGTACTAAAAATGGTGGTTTGTTGAAAAAAATTGTCAGTTTGAGGCAAAACCGCTAACTTTGCTATCAGAAAAATACAGGAAATCATCTATAGGTAATAGATAATAAGATTGAGGTAATTAGAGAGTTATAGATTTTAGTAATAAAAATACATCAGATTACGTTTCATACACATTAAGCAATGTTATTTAAGACAGAAAACTAAAAGAAAGATCAATTATCAAGGTTATGTAAGTCGCGCAGAGGCGTGGCGAAAATGAATGAATTTTGTTGTTGATAAAACTCACTTTCGCGAGAAAGTGAGTTTTTTTTGTTTTTGTCATAGCACACCCTATATCACTTATTGTCTACAACGCAGCGGATGGCGTGAGCGAAGGAACGGTTGCCCACCACGTTGTTGTAGCGCGTGTTGTTGTTGGCAGTGAAGCGATAGGCTGCGGGGAAGTCGGAATAGCCAATGAGGAAGTTGTTGACGTATTCGGCTGAAGCAGACCAGAGGAAGAAGGTGCTCTTTCCGATGATGTTGCAGCCAGTGTCGAACTCGCGACCGCTACCCGATGAGGGCCACCAAGCCGTATTGCCGTTATATGTATAGGTGTAGCCACTGCCGTCGGCAGCCAAATCAATGTCGTAAAGAACAGCCAGCTCCGAAGCAGAGGGCAGACGATAGCCCGCAGGACAAGGATCGTAGTTGGTCTTTGTGGTGGACGACCAGAGCGTGAGGTCTGCCGGGACATGCCAGTCGCACGTAAGGTCGTCATTGAAGAGCGTGAACGGAGCAGCGATGGCGCCCTCTATGCTGGTGCCCTCAAGCTTGTATGCCCACTGATAATCATACTTGGTGTTGACGACAGTCCATGCCTTCGACTCCTTGAAAGCGTCGCTTGCCTCCCACTCGTTCTCTGCATAGCCACCGAAGAACGGCGTTATGCGTCCCCATTGCCAAAGAAGTCCCCATGTGTCGGTGCCGTCCTCGGGGTTGGCACTAATTGCACCCATGTTGCGGTCCATAAACTCCACGCCGTTGGCGTATCGCATTGTCGCAGGCTTGTCGGTACACCAGATAAGCCAAGTCCATATCACCTTGTTGTCAGCGTCGAACGCAGCGAATACCACTGAGCCTTTCTCGCCCGTAGCATCGAAGCAGATACGTCCGTTGTCCTCTATCTGTATGTCAGAAACAAGGCCCTGAGAGCTGTTCTGATTGCTGGTGCGTGTGCTCCAAAGCCAGTCTACGCTGCTGATGCCGGAGATGCGCGAACCGTCGATATGCAGAGGCATAAAGCTGTATCTGCCCTTCGCAGGAACGATGTAGGTGTTGGCTCCCTCACCGAGATCCACCACGTCACCCGTACCGGGATTGAGTTCGGCATAGCCCATGCTTACCACTGCGCCCATATCGTCATACGCCTGTGCAGCAACGATGTAGCGGCCAGCGGGTTCAAGGGTGGAGTAAGACCACGTATTGGTGGCCTGTGTCATCTTTATGGTGGAATGGCTTCTGATGTAAGCAGCATAGTCGGTGACGGTGCCGTCGTTGGGAATGAGAGCAATATCACCGTTCCGGCAGCCCTCCGGCATTGTGGCAGAACCGTACGCCAGGCTTCCCATACTTGCCATCACGGTGACGGTCACGTCGCCTTGCACATCGCTCTTGCCGAACGTCACGCTGTCAACATTACTAATGGCATAGCTACGTACGCTGCCATCCTTCTGATGCACCATCATTCGGTCTGCCGCTTCCTGGGCAAACGAGGTAATGGTGGTAAGACAAAATGCAAATGATAGTAAAAGTTTATTCATAACCTTGTCTGTTTAATGATTCGACATCTATTGCTTTCACTCTGAAAACGCAAATTTAAAGATTATTTGCGATTTGTCAAAGCAACAAGGCGTAAAAATGCAAAAAGGTATGAATAATTCACGATACACATAAAAAAGTAATCCCCATAATCAGCTTTTCTTATCCAAGAATAAGCGAAAAGCTGATTATAGGGATATGCTTTATGACGATTCTGCAAGCAGAATGCGATGATTATTCCTCTATAGTAGGATATGTCATGTTCTCGTCCTTGAGCTGCGAGAGCACCTCGTCAACGAACTTGCGCGACTCCCAACGTGCCATCGGCAGGTCGTGGAGGAGCCAGTTGCCGCAGTCCTTGGGTGCAGCTCCGGGGATTTCGCCCTCGAATGAAGCCACAAACTCGAAGGTGCGCTTCATGAGATCGGCGATGTCGCGAGGCTGAAGGTCGCCCTTCATGAGCAGGTAATTGCCGGTAAGGCAACCCATCGGACCCCAATAAACGATGCTGTCTTTCCACTTAGGGTCGTTGCGCAGGTATGTGGCAGCGAGGTGCTCAATGGTGTGGAGCGCACCGGCATGGAGCGCCGGCTCGCGGTTTGGCTCCTTCATGCGGATGTCGAAGGTGGTGACAACATCGCCGCCTACGTTATCCTTACGCGAAACGTAGATACCACGCAGAAGGTGGTTATGATCAATAGTGAAACTTGGTATCTTGTCCATAATGTCTTGTTTGATTGGTTTAGAGTTTAGCGAGGAACGCCTTGGTCACCTCAAACGAGCCTTCAGCCATGCGCTCCCAGAAGTCGTAATACATCTGCGCCTTGTGGTCCTTGAGAGGAATGTCGCTGATGATGCGGAAGCTGACGAAGGGAACGCCGGTCTTATGGCATGTGTGTGCAATGGCGCAGCTCTCCATGTCCACTGCCATAGCGTCTGGAAAGTCGTTAAGGATGCTCTGCATCTTCTCGCGAGTGTTAACAAACCAGTCGCCAGTGACGATTAGTCCGCCGCGGACACGAGTGTCGCAGTCCAGACTCAGCGCCTTTTCCACATGTTCCTTGCTGGAAACGAAGCGTGCCGGCTGTCCAAGAATCTGACCCTTTGCGCATTCGTCGCCGCAATAAACGTCGTGATAGCAGCACTCCGTAGACACAACCACGTCCATTACCTCAAGGCTTGTGTCGGCTCCACCAGCCACACCGGTGGAGATGACGATGTCGGGATGGTAGCAGCTGATGAGTTGGTCGGCTCCTATGGCAGCATTAACCTTACCGATGCCACACTGCATCATGATGACTTCATTGTCGCCGATGCGACCAGTGACGAAGTCGTAATGTGCGTGGCTCTCTGTATTCTTGTCGGTGGCGAGGGTCTGCAGTTGAGCAAACTCCTTGTCCATCGCCACAATTATTCCTATCTTCATTCTATACTATATGTATTATAATGTATAAGCGTGAGGGTTAAATCAGCGTCAGCGTGTAGATATAAATCACCGCTGCCGGGATTGCCATGAGGGAAGAGTCGAATCGGTCGAGCATTCCTCCGTGTCCGGGAAGGATGTTGCCCGAGTCTTTGATGCCCACGGTGCGCTTGAAGAGCGACTCAACGAGGTCGCCCCATGTGCCGAAGAACACCACTACAAGACCCAGTCCCATCCATGCGGGCACCGACATTGCCAAGCCTTCAGCCACATCATGCATGCCTGAATTCTCATACCATCCTATGGCTGTAGCCACGATGAGAACGAGAATGCCGCCTCCGATGCTGCCTTCCCAGCTCTTTCCTGGAGACACTCGCGGGAAGAGCTTGTGCTTTCCGAAGAGCGATCCGGAAAGATAAGCGCCGGTGTCGTTGGTCCAAAGGAAGATGAAGACGCTCAGCGGAATCAGGTAATTGTAGTAGACCATATCGCCGATGCCGCGGAATGCCAACACGTTGAGAGTGGCAAACGGCAGGGCTATATACATCTGCGAGAGCATAGTGTACGCCCAATTATTGATGGAATTGGGCGCCTTCGTGTAGAGTTCGGAGATGAACATATACACTACGGTGAGCAGATAGGGAATGAATACTGCCGAGGGTACGATGCCTGAACAGTAGCCAGCCATGCCGAGGAAGAAGTAGACGGCTGCAACGGTGGAGAGGAAGCGGTTGACGCTCACGTTCTCAATGTTGTTGACAATGCCCGTAAACTCCCATACGGTCAGTCCGGTCACCAAGGCGAAGAGGAAGATCATCGCCTCCGGTCTTAGGAAACACGTCACCACAGCCGCTACAAAGAAGACGCCTGTGATGGCTCGCGTTATAAGATTTTTCATTTTGTCGCTCATAATGGCTATGCGTTTTGATTAGTTTCGTCGTCCTTGTCTTCAGACTCTGTGTTGTTGTTGTCCTTGACAGAAGCCTCATGCTCAGCCTGTGCCTGACGCACTTCCTCAGGCATATCCTCCAGTTTCGGCGTGTTGTCCTCGATGATTTCCTCCGAACGGCTTACCCATGGACGCTTTCCGAAGATGCGTTCCACGTCCTCTGCGAAGATCACCTCACGCTTGATGAGGAGTTCAGCCAGCTCGTTATGTCCCTCGCTGTGCTCCTTAAGGATGGCTTTGGCGCGTGCATACTCGTCATTAATCATCTTCAGCACCTCGTCGTCGATTGTCTTTGCAGTTGTCTCCGAGTAAGGACGCTGGAACTGATATTCATCGTTATTATAGTAGCAGATGTTCGGCAGGCGGTCGCTCATACCAGCGTATGCCACCATTCCGAATGCCGACTTAGTGGCACGCTCGAGGTCGTTCATGGCTCCAGTGGATATATGACCGGTGAAGAGTTCCTCAGCGGCGCGTCCTCCGAGCAATGCGCACATCTCGTCGAGCATCTGCTCCTTGGTGGTAATCTGTCGTTCTTCAGGCAGATACCATGCGGCGCCCAATGCACGACCGCGGGGTACGATGCTCACCTTGACGAGCGGATTGGCGTGTTCGCAGAACCATGACACAGTGGCGTGTCCTGCCTCGTGAAGGGCAATGGTACGCTTCTCGTCGTTGGTCATCACCTTTGTCTTCTTCTCCAGACCGCCGATGATGCGGTCCACGGCGTTAAGGAAGTCCTGCTTGCCCACGGTCTTGTTGTTATGACGTGCGGCAATGAGGGCAGCCTCGTTGCAGACATTGGCAATATCGGCACCGGAGAATCCCGGAGTCTGACGTGAAAGGAAGTCGATATCTACGGTCTCGTCAATCTTTACCTTTTTGAGATGCACCTGGAATATCTCCTTACGCTCGGTAAGGTCGGGCAGATCCACATTGATCTGACGGTCGAAACGTCCTGCACGGAGCAGCGCCTTGTCGAGCATATCAGCACGGTTGGTGGCAGCAAGGATGATAACACCGCTGTTGGTACCGAATCCGTCCATCTCTGTAAGCAGCGCGTTAAGCGTATTCTCACGCTCGTCGTTGCCACCCATTGACGGGTTCTTGCTACGTGCACGTCCCACGGCGTCAATCTCGTCGATGAAGATAATGCACGGCGACTTTGCCTTTGCCTGACGGAAGAGGTCGCGAACGCGGCTTGCACCAACGCCTACGAACATCTCGACGAAGTCAGAACCGCTCATTGAGAAGAACGGTACGCCAGCCTCGCCAGCCACAGCCTTCGCCAGCAACGTCTTACCTGTTCCCGGAGGGCCTACGAGCAATGCACCCTTAGGAATCTTTCCTCCGAGGTCAGTGTATTTCTGCGGCTCCTTAAGGAAGTCTACAATCTCTTGCACCTCCTGCTTGGCTCCAGCCTGTCCGGCTACGTCCTTGAACGTAATGCCGAGGTCGTTGCCCTTCTCATACATCTGAGCCTTTGACTTTCCGACGTTGAAGACGCCTCCGCCTCCTCCGCCACCGCCCATGCGGCGCATCATAAAGATCCAAAGCACTACGAAGAAGAGAATCGGTCCGAAGGTGTAGAACAGCGTCATGAGTCCGGAATTAGAGTCCATCTCATAGCTGTAATCCACAATCTTGCGATCTTTAAGCGCATTAGCGAGATACGTATCGAGCGCGTCCGGCGAACCATAAGTTACGCTTACGCACGGATGTGCACCCACCTGCTGGGCTGTCTTGCCGAAGACATCGCGTATGTTCTTCTGTCGAACATACATGCGCAGGGTGCTTTTGTCCTTATTGACCACCACTTTCTCGGCGTAGCCTTTGTCCACGTATGTCTTAAACTTCGTATAAGTGGCTTCTTGATCGGGTGTGACACCCCCAAGGAACGATGTGCCACCGTCCGTGAAGAAGAGTATGGCAAGCAAGAGGATGATGACAGTGTAAAGCCAGTTCATATTGAACTTGGGCATCTTCGGTTGCTTGTCACCTCCGGGATTGTTGTTATTGTCCATGTTTTACTGTTAAGAAGTTTTATTTATCACATGAAAAAACTCATGCCGTATGGCTTTCTGCCGCCCTATAATCAGTCTATGTTGGGCACCTCAGTGACGGCGGCGTCCTGCCAAAGGTCCTCGAGGTTGTAGAAATTGCGTGCCTCAGGTATGAAGATATGTACGAGAACGTCTCCGTAATCCATGCCCACCCAGTAAGCCTGCGGCAGACCGACTACGTTAATAGGCTTCTCGCCGGCATCGATACGTGCTGTCTCGCTCACTGAATCGGCGATGGCTTCCACCTGCGAAGGCGACGAACCTTGGCAGATTACGAAGTAGTTGGCGATGGAGCCGTCCACCTCACGAAGGTCAGCGATTACGATGTCTTGTCCTTTCTTCTCTTGAATACCCTTGACAATTGCGTCAACGAGCTTGTTCTTTGTTTCCATTCAGATGTCTGTTGATTATTCGTTAAAAAAATGGCAGGCAGGGAACGCTATTGACGCTTTGTCAGATTGTTGCCCTACACACCTTATTATTATACTATTTAAAGACTACAAAGTTAATGCTAATTATCTGAATTCCGACATAAAGGCAGCAAAATACCCATGTCTTTTATGTTTTTTTGTGTTATCTACGTTGAGATAACCCACCGTTACTTTTTAAAAATATTTCGTAAGTAATACTTTTTTTGAATATTATTTCGTCTAACTGGATGTTTTCTCAAAAATTAGTTATAATTTTGCACTTGCTTAAAGCCTAAGAACGAATAACAAAACAAACCTCATACTAACAAATCTTGAAAACTAATGAGACAAAACAAATTTTACCCTTGGATTGTCGTTGCTCTCCTGTGGGTTGTCGCCCTTCTTAATTACATGGACCGGCAGATGCTCTCCACAATGCAGGAGGCCATGAAGGCAGACATAGCCGAGCTCAACAAGGCGGAAGCGTTCGGTGCGCTGATGGCTGTCTTTCTCTGGATTTACGGCATAGTAAGTCCGTTTGCAGGAGTGGTGGCAGACCGCGTTAGCCGCAAATGGCTCGTCGTAGGAAGCCTCTTCGTATGGTCGGCGGTGACATATCTTATGGGATATGCTACAGATTTCACACAACTTTATTGGCTCCGCGCGCTGATGGGCATCAGCGAAGCTCTCTACATACCCTCCGCACTCTCACTCATAGCTGACTGGCATGAGGGCAAATCGCGCTCACTCGCCATCGGCATCCACATGACCGGACTGTATGTAGGTCAGGCAGTCGGAGGCTTCGGCGCCACCATCGCAGCCACCTTCTCATGGCACAGCACCTTCCACTGGTTCGGAATCATCGGCATTGCTTACTCCATGGTGTTGGCATTGTGCCTTATGGACAAGCGTAAGGAACAGCCGAAGGTCGCAGGACCCGAAATGCAGACGCCGAAAGAAAGCGTCTGGCGCGGCCTTGCAGTGGTGTTCTCCACCTGGGCTTTCTGGGTGATACTCATCTATTTCGCCGTACCGAGTCTGCCGGGCTGGGCTACAAAGAACTGGCTGCCGACACTCTTCGCCACCAATCTTGACATTCCGATGTCCGAAGCTGGTCCGATGTCAACCATCACCATAGCCGCCAGCTCGTTCATTGGCGTAATCGTGGGAGGCATTCTGTCAGACAACTGGGTGAAGCGCAACATACGCGGACGTATATATACGAGTGCCATCGGACTGGGAATGACCATTCCCGCCCTCGTACTCCTCGGTTTCGGACATAGCGTCATCGCCATCGTCGGAGCCGGACTGTTCTTCGGAATGGGCTTCGGTATGTTCGATGCCAACAACATGCCCATCCTCTGCCAGATTATCCCTGCCCGTTATCGTGCCACAGCTTACGGAGTGATGAACATGGTGGGCGTATTCGCAGGAGCTGCCGTGACACACGTCCTCGGCAAGTGGACAGACGGAGGCAACCTCGGACTTGGCTTCGCCATTCTCGGATGCATCGTGCTCCTCGCACTCGTGCTCCAGCTTTCGTGCCTGCGCCCCACAACCGACAACATGGAGTAATCCACGGGCAATAATAAAAACAGACAACTATTCGTACATAATAATATAGTTAAACAACAAACTAAATAAAAAAGTGAAAACTATGGAAAAGATCATCGGACTTATTGACGCTCCTTTCACACCGTTCCATCCCAACGGTGATGTCAATCTCGAACCCATCGAGGCTTATGCAAAGATGTTGCAGAAGAACGGTCTCAAGGGTGTGTTCATCAACGGATCGTCAGGTGAGGGCTATATGCTCACCACCGAAGAGCGTATGCAGCTGGCTGAGCGCTGGGTGTCTGTAGCTCCTGAGGGATTTAAGGTGATTGTGCATGTGGGCAGCTGCTGCCTGCGTGAGAGTGTGCGCCTTGCCGAGCATGCCCAGAAAATCGGTGCATGGGGTATCGGTTCGATGGCTCCTCCATTCCCGAAGATCGGCCGCATCGAGGAACTCGTCGAGTACTGCGAGACCATCGCAAAGGCTGCTCCTGAGCTGCCGTTCTATTATTATCACATCCCCGCATTCAACGGCGCATTCCTTCCCATGGTTGACCTGCTGAAGGCTGTGGACGGACGCATCCCCAACTTCGCCGGCATCAAGTATACATACGAGTCGCTGTATGAGTATAACCAGTGCCGCCTTTACGGTGGTGGCAAGTTTGACATGCTCCACGGACAGGACGAGACCATCCTTCCCAGCCTTGCACAGGGCGGCGCACGTGGCGGCATCGGCGGCACCACCAACTATAACGGTCGTGAGCTGACAGGCATCATCGAGGCTTGGAACAACGGCGACATCGAGACTGCCCGCGAAAAGCAGAACTTCTCTCAGGAGGTTATCAACGTCATCTGCCACTTCCGCGGCAACATCGTAGGCGGAAAGCGCATCATGAAGCTCCTCGGATTCGACCTCGGACCTAACCGTGTGCCGTTCCGCAACATGACAGACGAGGAGGAAGCACAAATGAAGAAGGAACTGGAGGAAATCGGTTTCTTCGAGCGCGCCAACAAGTTCTAATGCGCCAACAACATTAAAAACAACAAATCAGAAATGAACGTAAAAGAATATATCCAGTCGTGGGCAGACTCCTACAAGAAGGACCTCACCGAGAACATCATGCCGTTCTGGATGGAGCATGGATGGGACCGTGAGAACGGAGGTGTCTACACTTGTGTGAACCGTGACGGCTCGCTGATGGACTCCACCAAGTCGGTGTGGTTTCAGGGACGCTTCGCCTTTATATGCGCTTTCGCATACAACAACGTAGAGAAGAACCAGATGTGGCTCGACGCAGCCAAGTCAACGCTCGAATTCATAGAGAAGCACTGCTTCGACGAGAAGGGACACATGTATTTCTCTGTAACCGCTGACGGACAGCCGCTCCGCAAGCGCCGCTATGTCTTCTCAGAGACATTCGCCTCGATAGCAATGTCTGAGTATGCTCTTGCCACAGGCGACCAGCACTGGGCACAGCGTGCGCTCCATATATTCGAGGACACACAGCGCTTCCTCAACACTCCGGGCTTCCTGCCCGAGAAGTTCGAGCCGAACGTGCAGCTCCAGAGCCACAGCATCATCATGATTCTCATCAACGTAGGTTCGTGCATCCGCAAGGTGGTGAACGACCCGAAGCTCACCGCACAGATTGACGAGTCGATAGCGAAGCTCAAGAAGTACTTCATCCACCCCGAATTCAAGTGCTTGCTCGAGACAGTAGGCATGAACGGCGAGTTTGTCAACACCAATATGACACGTACCATCAATCCCGGACATTGCATCGAGACCGTATGGTTTATCATGGAGGAGGCAAAACTCCGCGGTTGGGACAAGGATATGCTCGACATGGCGCTCACCATCTTCAACTGGTCTTGGGACTGGGGATGGGACAAGGAGTACGGCGGCATCATCAACTTCCGCGACTGCCTCAACCTGCCCGTGCAGGACTATTCGCAGGATATGAAGTTCTGGTGGCCGCAGTGCGAGACCATCATCGCATCGCTCTACGCTTATCTCGCAACCGGCGACGAGAAATATCTCTATCGCCACGAGCGCATCAGCGAGTGGACTTACGCTCATTTCCCTGATCCGGAGTACGGCGAATGGTATGGTTATCTCCACCGCGACGGAACAGTGGCACAGCCCGCCAAGGGCAACCTCTTCAAGGGTCCGTTCCACATTCCGCGCATGATGATCAAGAGCTACATGCTCTGTCAGGAGATACTCAAGAAACTTGAGGAAAAGTAAAATTCTTTATATAGTATTCAGTGACGAGTGGATTGTGGGGAATCCTGCCATGCGAATGGCAGGATTCCGTCACTTTCCACTTTTTTTGTATAAGCTAATGAGAAATTTCGTTATATCAACATTGCTTCTCCTGTCCGTCCTCACGTCAGCGCAGAGCGTTCGCAACGTCTTCGGTTTCCCTGCTACAGAACCGGGCTATTCGCTTGGCGTGTCGGCATGTTACGCCGGACAGATAGGCGACTATATTGTGATGGCTGGAGGATGTAATTTCCCCACGCCGGGCAACAAGAATTACTATGCCGGCATCTATGCGGCACCCCTTGACAACACTGTCCTCAGCTGGCAGCTTGTGGGATTCCTGCCCGAACCGGCTGCTTACGGAGCCACCATCGCAAGCGGTGACAGCCTCCTGTTCGTCGGTGGCAACAACTCTGATCACAGCCTCAACACAGTCTATAGCATACATCTGAATGCCGATGGCGACCGTGCCGAAGTGCGCCGAATGGCTGACCTTCCTTGCACGGTGGACAATATGGCGGCTGCCATCGACCGCGGAAACGTGTATATCGTAGGAGGAAATCAGAACGGCAAGCCTTCAGCAGGAGTATTAATGGCTGACATCAAGACTGAGAATTACGTATGGTCCAATCTCTGCACGATGCCTTCTTCGCCGCGTGTGCAGCCAGTCTGCGCTGCCAAGGACGGCAAGCTGTATGTATGGGGTGGCTTTTTCGCTGACGGCGAGAAGAGTGTGGTAAGCACAGACGGCTTGTGCCTTGACACCACCGTGCCCTATACGGACAAAGCATGGACAAGCATAGAAGGCCCCCGTTCGGCAAAAGGCGAACCGATGACTCTCTCCGGTGGTGTGGCATGGACAGACGGCAACAAGGTGTTTGCCACGGGTGGCGTCAATAAGGACATCTTCTTAGATGCCATAAGCGGCAGATATGAGCGCATCAAGAAGGCTGACTATCTGCTTCAGCCTATAGAATGGTATAGCTTCAGCGGCAATCTCTATGAACTGGACCTCGTAACGCAGAAATGGAAGCCCACACGTTTTGCAGACAAGGCGCTGGCAAGAGCCGGTGCAATGGCAGTCCCCACCACGCTCGGCACCTTCTACATCGGCGGCGAGCTGAAGCCGTCAGTACGCACACCGCAGATTGTATTGATTCTATCCGTCAGCGATGGGTTGCTGCGGAAGGCAGGGCTTTGACAAAAACCTGACTAAAACATACTGATAATAATATGACACTAAAACAAATCATTCCGAACAAAACCCTATCCACCTTGTTGCTGGTATTATTCTGCCTCACCACCCTACAACTCCCAGCTGCAGCCAAGCGCAAGAAGGTCGCTGCACAGCCTGTGCGTGTGGCTTGCGTGGGCAACAGCATCACTTACGGCACGGGCATCGCCGACCGCGAACACTTCTCTTATCCCGTTCAGCTGCAACAGATGCTGGGCAACGGATATGTGGTGGGCAACTTCGGAAAGCCGGGCGCCACGCTTCTCTATAAGGGCCATCGTCCCTACGTGGAGCAGCCGGAATTTAGGGAGGCGCTGCGCTTCAAGGGCGACATCGCCGTCATTCATCTCGGCATCAACGACACCGACCCGCGCAACTGGCCCAACTATCGCGACGAGTTTGTGAAGGACTATCTCTCCATTATTGACTCGCTGCGTGCCGCCAATCCCAAGGTGCGCTTCATACTGGCTCGCATGACGCCCATCGCAGACCGCCATCCGCGCTTCCAGTCGGGTACGAAGCAATGGCACGACGAAATTCAGACTGCCATCGAAACCGTGGCGCGTGTAAGCGGAGCCGAACTCATCGACTTCCACGAACCGCTCTATCCCTACCCCAACCTCCTCCCCGACGCCATCCATCCCAACCCCGAAGGCGCCGGCATACTTGCCAAGACCGTCTACGGCGGCATCACGGGCAATTACGGCGGACTGAGCATGTCGTCGCTCTACGCTGACTACATGGTGTTGCAGCGCGACGTACCGCTCGACATTCACGGAACAGCCAATACGGGCGAGAAGATAACCGTGGAGATAGGAGGTCAGAAAGCCTCAGCCACTGCCGACAACCAAGGCAAATGGAGCGTCGTGCTCAGCCCAATGCAGGCAGCCGAAGACCTTACGCTCACCATCACAGCCGGCAAGCAGCGCAAGGTGTTCAGCCATGTAGCCGTGGGCGAGGTGTGGCTATGCTCCGGACAGTCAAACATGGCGTTCATGCTTTGCCAGACGGAAAGCGGCAAGCAGGACATTGCGGCGGCTGACGACCCGCAGCTCCGACTCTTCGACATGAAGGGACGATGGGAAACGTACGACGTGGCTTGGCCCGCCTCATGCCTCGACTCGCTCAATCACCTGCAGTATTTCCACGAGACCACGTGGCAACCGTCCACTCCCGCATCTGCCTCACGCTTCTCTGCCGTGGGCTATTATTACGGCAGAATGCTGCGTCAGAAGCTCGGCGTACCCGTCGGACTTATATGCAACGCCGTGGGCGGAGCGCCGACGGAAGCATGGGTTGACCGCAACTCGCTGGAGACTTCGTTCCCCAACATCCTGAGCAACTGGCTTCAGAACGACTTCATACAGGACTGGGTGCGCGGACGTGCAGCCAAGAATCTCACCAACGACCAGACCAAGCTCGGTCGTCATCCCTACGAGCCTTGCTATCTCTACGAGAGCGGCATCCTGCCATTGCAGCAATATCCCATCAAGGGCGTGATATGGTATCAGGGCGAGTCGAACGCGCACAACAAGGACGCTCACGCCAAGCTGTTCAGTCTGCTCGTCAACGGATGGCGACAGAACTGGAACAATCCCGACATGCCCTTCTACTTCGTGCAGCTCTCAAGCCTCAACCGTCCGTCATGGCCGTGGTTCCGCGACAGTCAGCTGCGCCTCATGAAGGAGATTAGCAACACGGGCATGGCTGTTTCGTCGGACCATGGCGACTCGCTGGACGTTCATCCGCGATGCAAGCAACCGATTGGCGAACGCCTTGCACGCTGGGCTCTCGCCAAGACTTACGGACAGGCCATCACTCCCTCCGGTCCCGTCTTCAGCTCCGTAACGCGTCAGGCAGACGCCCTCATCGTCAGCTTCCTCTACGCCGACGGTCTGCAGACCTCCGACGGCAAAGCCCCGTCATGCTTCGAGATAGCCGAGGAGGACGGACTCTTCCAGCCTGCCACCGCCACCATCGAAGGCAACACAATTCGCCTCACCTCCCCCACCATCAAGCACCCTCGCTACGTCCGCTACGCCTGGCAACCTTTCACAAGGGCAAATCTCATAAACGCCGACCAGCTGCCAGCGTCTACGTTCAGAGGAGAAGCGAGGACGAATTAGGAGTTAGGAATTAGGAGTTAGGAATTAGAAATTAGGAGTTAGGAATTAGGAATTGTGCGCCAAGTCAGAAACAAACTTAGGAGGCTATGGCGTCTCGCCGTAGCCACGCACCCATAAATACAAGCAAATTGAGCAAGAGCTGCAGGTTCCGCGGAGCGGGACCTATATCATGAAACCCACTGCAAGCTCCGAAGGAGCGCAGCTGTGGGTACGTGCGAGACCTCCACCTAAATATAGTTCCCCGAAGGGGGACAGACAACATCTCGTATGATGTTGAGGATGATAGTCGGTCCCGCTTTGCGGAACCAAGAGAGGGTGAGATGATGCTTATCCCACAGCTGCGCTCCTTCGGAGCTTGCAGTGGGTTTCTGATAGTAACGCGTCCCATCGGGACACGGCGCTGATTGGTGTTCTGCTATGGGAGGGTGCGTGGAGGGAGTCAAAACTAATAAGACGAGAAGAAAAGGCTAACCGTAGGAGGTAACTTGCTGAATATCTTGTTGCAATGCCGCCTTGTGTTTTTTATGTTTTCCTTTTGTTGGCACAGTGATGCTTCGGCATCACTCATGATATTGTTTGGAGGATGGGTGTCGAGAGCAAGGCTCTCGTAAAGCCCATTCGCCAAACGATATTATGAACCCGAAGGGTGTGACAACAAAAGGCTTGTGGATAACGGTTTTTGTCAAAGCCCTGCCTAACGTCCGAAGACAATATTTGCATTTCTAACGCTCAATACTCCCACTTGAGCGCACAACAAAATCTTTGGTGCGAATTTTTCGAGTTTTGAGCAATTTGCCTTATCTTACTCACACACAGCACGTTACATTATTCACAAGCATAACACACCACAAACGACGGTTCAAAACAAGCCCTTTTACATTGCAATAGCGCCACTTTTGCACTCCAATAGTGCCACTTTTATCATGCAATAGCGCCACTTTTACACTCTAATAGTGGCACTATTGGACTGTAAAAGTGGCGCTATTGTTAAGCTCGGGTGCTATTTGCACGCAAAACCCCATAAAAAACGCTTCAGAAATCTCTAGAATCAATTTTTATTTTGTAACACATTTTTACCATTTGTACGATATTTGCATAGGTAAAAATCAGACATAAACAAACGCAGATTTCGAGTTGCCAGTGAATTTTTGTCAGTATTAATTCGTATCTTTGCGAAATATTCACATAATACATACTTATCGGAAGTTGCTTATGATTGATATACATGAATTATCAGAAGAAGACATAAAGCTGCGTTATATTGGCATGGAGAATAAAGGTTTGACAAACACAAATGATGCTGCCTATCAGAAATTGATAGACAACATAACCACGCTATGGGGTGAGGCAAAGTCAAAAGCCATTACTGCAATCAATACAGAATTGCTTGATGCCAACTGGCAAACAGGAAAGTATATCGTTGAATATGAACAAGGTGGTAAACAAAGAGCTGAATATGGCAAAAGGTTACTTGTAAACCTTGCAAAGGATTTGACAGCAAGAAACGGAAAAGGGTTCAACCGTACAAACCTTACCTATATGCGCAAGTTATACTTGGCATTCCCAAAATGTGGGACACTGTCCCACAAATTGACATGGAGCCATTATTATGAACTGTTGAAGTGTGATAATGCACTTGAAATGCAGTTCTATTATAAGGAATCCATCAAGGAATGTTGGAAAGTTAGAGAACTGAAAAGACAGATGAAAAGTTGTCTGTTTCAGCGACTTGCATTAAGCACAGATAAAGCAGGTGTTCTTGCATTGGCAAACGAAGGACACCAAGTACAAACTCCACAAGACATTATCCGTGACCCATTCGTACTTGAATTTGCAGGACTTCCAAAACAGAAACGCTATAAGGAGAGCGACTTAGAAAAAGCTTTGAAAGACCACATGGAACAGTTTCTTTTGGAAATGGGGCGTGGCTTTGCATTTGTAGGCAGACAATATGCTATGCAGATTGGTAGCCGACAATTCAAGGTGGATTTGGTGTTCTACCACTGTATCTTGAAATGCTATGTGCTGATTGACTTGAAGCGAGCAGAGATAAAGCATGGTGACATCGGACAGATGAACCTCTATCTTAACTATTTCAAGACCGAGATATGTCAACCCGACGACAATCCCCCTATTGGAATAGTGTTAGGAGCGAGGAAAGATGAACTTCTGATGGAATATGCCTTGGAGGGTATAACAAATCAGTTGTTCGTGGCACGTTACCAACTCTATCTGCCAAAGCGTGAAGAACTGCAAGCACAACTTGACAAGTTGTTAGACGAAGCGGAGTAATGCGACAAACTGAACAATTAATAAGCCATATCGCTTGCCTAACCATAACAAGATTTGCATCTCTAACGCTCAATACTCCCAGTTCAGCGCACAACAAAATCTTTGGTGAGAAATTTTCGAGTTTCGAGCAGTTTGCTTTATCACGCTTACACACAGTACATTACGCCGTTCGCAAGCATAACACACCACAAACGAAGGTTCAAAACAAGCCCCTTTACATTGCAATAGAGCCTCTTTAGCACTCCCATACAGCCACTGTTGTCACGCAAGCCTCTTTTGCGCTCCGATAGTAGAATTATCAGAGCACAAAAGAGGCTTTATGAGTCACAGCAAGTGTCAATAAAGCAACAAAACCCCATAAAAACAACTTTTTGAATCTCCAGAATCATTTTTTATTTTGCAACACCTTTTTTCCGTTTGTACGATATTTGCATAGATAAAAATCAGACATAATTAAAAATTATAGTATGTAAATATTGTACATTCCAAAAATTATCCGTAATTTTGTAGCGTTAATCTACGCAAAACACACCTATCCGATATGAACGCATTGATTAATGCGCATACTCGCAAAGAAGATACTCCTTCTCCAAGCACTGGACCTACCTCCAATGTCCTCCCCAAAGCACAATGCTCACATACAGGGGTGTCCTCGGAATGTGCACCAAAGACAGACATGCATTGGTTTGTGCTAAGAGTGACATATAACAGAACTCAGAAAGCTTGCGACATCTTATCAATGGCAGATGTGCAGTCATACATGCCGATGCATTACATTATAAAGAAAGAGATTGGGAAGAAGAAGCGAATACTAAAGCCTCTTCTTCCCAATCTCTTTTTTGTGTATACCACAAGAGAACATGCCGACTTGATAGTCAAGAAAAAAGGTGACGAAACACCCATCCTCAAGTATTATCTTGACAAGACAAAGCCAAAGGAAGCGAACGGCAAACACCCTCCTCTTACCATCCCTTCAGATGCCATGACCAGCTTCATAAAAGCCACAAGCACAGAAAGCGAACACGTACGCATAGTTTCGCCCGAACAATGCAAGTTTAAAAGCGGAGATACGGTTAAGGTTATAGCAGGAGAGTTTGAGGGAGTGACTGGAAAGGTGGCACGCATAGCCGGACAACAACGAGTGGTAGTGGAGATCGCAGGGCTCTGCATGGTGGCAACAGCGTATATTCCGAACGGATTTTTAGAAATATGCGAACGATGAAATAATAAAAAATATTATGATCAAAAAACTGTTATTAATTACTATGTGCATTTATGCATCATTATGCGTAAACGCACAAACCCTACATGCAATAATATTTGCAGACACTAATGACCCCACAATCGGAGTGTACGACAAACAGGACTACATCAATATGACTCTGGAAGTCAATACCATAGCCTCAGCGACTGGGATGCGGTTAAAGAAATACTTCTTTGAAGGAAATATCTGTTCACCGACGAACCTCTCGAAAACCTTAGACAATCTCAGGACATCAAAAGATGATGTTATTATTTTTTATTATTCAGGTCATGGTGTACGTTCCATTAACGATCGCTCTCCTTATCCTCAGATGTGTCTCGGCAGTCACTATGAGGAACATTTCTTCCCGTTAGAAAAAGTCTTGACAGCCGTAAAGAGCCAGCCTGCACGACTAAAGATTGTGTTAGGCGACTGCTGTAATTCTGTCGGTACAGGAGTGGCAGCTAAAGAATACGCATCTAAAGGAGCTACGGTATTGACACATAATCCTATAAATACGTACACTAACCTGTTTATGAACTACAGAGGAACTGTTATTGCTTCAGGAAGTCAAATGGGAGAGAATTCCACTACCGTGTCATGGGAAGACGGAAGACCTGCTGGAGGAGCTTTTACGGTATGCTTTCTAAGCATTCTGCAGAATGCAGTATCAAATGGTCTGGACGCTAACTGGAATGAAATAATGGAAGTGACCAGACAAACCACACGCGAAATACGTGAACATACTCCTGTATTTGACATAAATCTCTCGGCTATAGAAAACCCTCATGAGAGTGTTTCTCCAGAAAACATAGCCACAAGCCCGGCTTCGGAAAATGATGAAGAGATAGACAGGATAGAGCTTCTGACGGCTATTGGAAACGAGAACAATAGCATAGAAGAAAGAGTAAAGATAAAAGACGATGCTTTGGCGTATGTCTTTGCTTCGCCTAATACAAAAGTTGAGGTGGTTGGACGCAATGGCAAGACAATAGTATCGACGGAAAGCGCAGCAGACTTTATGGTTCGTTTAAGTACTGCCCATAATCTTTTAAATTTGGTGGAAGTAGATAGTAAAACGACTGAGACCGGACAATATTCATATTTAAAAATTCACGAAATATACAAACAGCAATGAAAAAAATCATTACATTATTCTTTTTGTTCCTGACTATAGCTTCTACAGCTAAAGCACAAGTAAACGACCTTTCAGAGAGTGACATCCAAGCATTCAAAGACCGTGTGGGGGAAGTCATAGACATGTTTCAGAACAATCTGTCAATCTTAGGAGGCAAACAATACTCCATGAAAGTAAAAAGCGTCTATAAAAAGAGCGCATTGAAGTTGTTTATCGGTGAGGGTGAATCATACACTGACCCGGACGGACAAAAGCGTGAAGGAGTCTGCATGCAGGTTTCTTCCATAAAGAACGGTAAAGAAGTAAAAAACAGGATATTCCTAAAGCAATACTTGGACAACCTTATAAAACTTCCATACGCAAGCGTAAAGCTGACAAAGGCAGACACTTACAGAATAAGCAACATATACAAAGTGGGAGACCATTATGAAGCCACTGCGACAATCTTCCAACGCTTTGAAGGCTACATCGGTGGCGACAACAAGAAGGTGTATAGAGATGTCACACAGAAGAACATCAAGGTTTATGTCATTCCAGAGAACGACTATGTGTTGGGACAGCATTGGAGTGTCAGGTTAGGCGATATTGAAGTGGTGGAAACTCAAAAATATTAAAATAAAAATTCGATGAAAAAGATAGTATTTCTGCTATTCGGTATGCTTCTGTTAGCCATGAACAGTTCATCCCAAATTATTTCTGCACCGATGAACGAAAATCTCATCAAAGGACGTGTAAAACAAATCGATGAATTTATGAAACGGTTTAATATGGAGGAAACATGGGACGGGCAGAAAATCAAGGACAGAGGCGACAAACAGTATAGGAGAAAATACTTAAAAACACTATTCGAAGAAAACACCTATCATTCCACAAACAAGGACAAGAACGGGCTGGCAGATGCTTTCATCGAAGAGATTATCAAACATGACTATCTGCTCAAATACGAAGACTCTACATGGATTGCAGAAGTGTTATGTACTGCAACTATAGGCAACACGAAACAGCAAATAAAGCTATATCTGCATACACAATCAATCAGACCAGGAGAATATAAATGGGTTATTTCGAATGTATATGGCAAACCGTTCGAAATAAATCAAGAACAAAAGGGACCTATTATTTCTCCAATGGAACATGAGATTGGATTTATTGGGCTAATGTCGATACCTTATCAAAAATCAAATCTTTGTCAGTTATTAGACAACAGCTTCAATGCGGACAAACTATCCATGCTTTATGCTTTGATGCACAACAACATGATGAAGATAGAGCAGATAAACAATGTGTGCTTCCATTTCTTGACAATACCGAATTTCTCTTTTAAAGTGGAGCGTATTGAGAAGAAGGGGTCGTTCAATACAGGATGGTTAATAACAAAACTAAATAGAATATGAACCTTAACATGATGAAAAAGCTTATATCATTCGTAAGCATTATGCTTTGCTGCCTGCTGCCAACGCAAGTAAATGCACAAAGCACACAGAAATTGACAAAAGCCGATAAAGAAAAAATAGTCAACAGAGTAAAGCAATACTGTGATCTTATATCAACATTTTCAAAAGATATAGAGCAAATAGACAAGATGGAAGACATCTTTAGCTTATGCGAAAACAGTAAAGTGCAGACGTTTGACGATATTGCTGATTTCACGAAGCAAAAAAGTGGCGAATACCATTCTGTCCCTTTGTTTCAATACCTGCAGAATATAACCACTAAATACGAGAACTCTATCAATATCACATACTCTGACTTTAAATGTGAGCGAACAGTGTCTGAGCCATCGTTAGGCGGTGGTTTGGAAGGCAACACGTATGCCATTGTTCATGTCGTAAAAACATTGAAGGCAAAGGGACTGAACAAGACGATACCGCTAAAGATTACGCTCAACACCAATACCTTCAAAATTGGCGGAACCGTTTCCGAATCATACGAAGACCCCAATATGCTTTACCTTAAAGGATTGGAAGCAAAAGATAATTCCGATTATGAGAAAGCCATAGAATACCTGAAAAAATGTTTTGCATACAAGACTTATCCTAACCGTTATCGGGCTATGACAACATTGGGAAGTATCTATATAAAAAAGGAGAAATATGACGAAGCCGTTGCTTGCTTTAAAGAAGCTGCAGAACATGATCCCGCAGGCGGTATATCATTAGCTAATGTGTATATAAATCCTGCATCCCCTGCTAAATACAAAAATGGATATACAGCTGTAGCATTATTGGAAAAGTATGCAGGATATAAAGACAAGGATTATCCTGCATTTCAAATTATCGCAAATTACATGCTGGCTTTTTTATACCTCCAAGGAAACATAATACCTAAGGATCTTAATAAAGCAATTGAATATATATCTAAAACGAGCGACTTGGCAATGGCAGAAAAGGAATACTTTTTGAGCTATTCAACTCAAATATTGCTACTGGGTTATTATGCAGAAAAGGACGAAACTGACGAAGCAATAACGACATTGGAGCGTATGGAAAAGAATTTCGACTTGTTCCTTTACAACCAATTAGATGAAATAAAGGATAATATAAAGAATGTTATATATCAAACAGCAGGTATGCTTTATGCAGAACGTCAGGACAAAGTAAAGGCATACGAATATCTGCAGAAACTACAGGAAATGAATGGTCCGACCATAACACTTGCTATTGCAAATATTTATACAACATTAAAAGAATATGATAATGCCATACATTTCTATAAAATCGGAGCACAGGCAGGAAACGCTTATTGTGCAGATATTATGAGTAAATACTATATGCCAGATACGGAAATAACGTATGACATGGATGGATTCAGTAAATTTCTGTTTTCACCAAGAGCAGACAAAGACTATGGATTGTGTTTTGACTACACCAAAATGGGTGCAGAGAAAGGCAATATAAACTGTATAGCCAGACTTGCAAGCATGTATTTAGTAGGCACAAAATTCACCCCAACCAATCTGAAAGAGGCTTTACGTTGGACATGTTTATACGCTGATAATTGCTCATATACAATTTCGACCCCCATAGGTATGGCAGATTATGCCTTAACGCTTTGCGAGCAACAAAATGATACAGAAGCATTGGAAATGTTAGAAGAAATGGAGAAGCAAGGAAGTCCTTCAGCTTCTTATTTCAAATATTTTTATTACAATTTTTTCAAAAAATATTCTACAGAAGCATATAATAGCATAAGAAAAAGTGCAGAACAAGGATTCTTTCTGGCTCTTAATGATATATGTGCTTTCACATATTGGACTAATGATTCGGTCAACAACTATTATTGGTGTCAGAAGATGACCGAACACTATATTTCGGATGGATATTGTCAAATGGCTGCCCATGTAGACAAATTTAATCATGACGATAAAAAATGTATAGAACTGCTAAAGCAGGCTTACAGTATGAAAAACCCTTATGCGGCTTATAGTTTAGGACTTGCCTACAAAGATGGAGATTCGGGACTGGAAAAAGACTTAGAAACAGCTAAATTCTATTTTGATATGACTATAGAATTTGTTAAAGACCCCAATAGCATATATGCAAAAGATGCTGACAGCGCAAGGGTTAAAATAAGGGAAATAGAGGAAGAACTGCTTTCGTTTCACCCGAACGCGCCGTCATACTTGACAAAAATGCAAGAACTGACTGACAGTTCGAAGTCTCCTGACTGGAGAATCAATGAATCGAATAAATTGCTTGACGAATTATTCGCATCTCCTAAGGCAAAAGTCATGGTGGTAGGAAGCAACGGCACGACAATTGTCAATACAGAAACAGCAGAGGATTACCTGCTTTATTTAGGAACTTCAGGAAAAAAACTGGTATTAAAAGAAGTGAAAACAAATAAAGATGAATCTGGGAAAATAACAGAAATAAAAATACAAGAAGAAAAAGAGTAACTCTAATATTAAATAAACAAAATCATTCAAATCAATGAAAAGATCTGTATTAATAACATGTTTGGGCGCTTTCGTCCTCATGTTCTCAACGGTTTTTGTTGTCTCTTCATGCAGCAAAGAAAGCGATAGCTTAAGCGGTATCGTTGACGACGATGAAGATGACGACAACAGTTCGTCACGTCCAAGCTACAAAAAGCCGGAGATAACCTTTATGATGGCAACAAGTGACTACGACGAGGTGAACGTATTATACGAGGTTGACAGTGAGTCAGAAGTGACAGATTGTGGTGTCTATTTCGGAACGTCACCTAACAATGTTAACAAAAAGCATCCGCGCTTTCTTGAAAGAGGAAAGTACATAAGAACAGGTTATGCTTGTGGTCCTGGAAAAACGGTGTATTTCAAGGCGTATGCCACAAATGCAGCAGGCACAACAATCACAAAAGTCTCATCGTATAAAACAAAGAATATATAATACCACAAATAATAACAAAAAAGTTAGCCAATTCTGAAAAAGAAGAATAACAAAAATTGGTAAGATTAAGAGAGGCTATCTGCATCTTTACCGATCTTACCAAGAAAGAAACAAGCAACTGGGAGCAGCGAAACAAACTCTTGTTTGATACTGTTAAGCAGTTGAAACAAGAGCAAGATGCTGCATCAAAAGACCTACTGGAGCGACTTGACAACATAAGCAAGGCACATCAGAAGATTGTCACCCACCGCTTTGAGTGAGAGTGTAAAATAAACTGTGTCAGGCTATAATAATAATAGTTTAACACAGTTTT
>OLRA01000928.1_pt1 | contig 37137 bp, 30 predicted proteins | sample 1673011 | NCBI WGS metagenome assembly OLRA01 (sample SAMEA3136746, study PRJEB25190) | human gut metagenome | reverse complement strand
CAGATCGTGCAGTCAACTATCAGTGCGACAGCGAAGGAACTGCGTTGAATTATGAAGTGGTCAGCGAAGCAATCAGCTCTGTCCGGTGCAGTGCCCCGCTGAGCGCAGATTGGAAAAAGCGTATAGACGAGGACTACAAAGGGCGTTGCGCGAAGCGGATTTAGACGTAATGATGAATATGTTTTTTTTCTAATGATAAGCTTGAAACATAAGCTAATGCTGCAATCATTGAGTCCATTGGCTTTTTTGACTATTGTACGCAATTTCAAATTTACCCCCGTCAGCGAACTTGCTGAAAATCAGTCATATTGGGGAGAATTTGTTCGCCTTAATAATGTGCTGATTGTTGTGTTTTTGTTATGTGCTACATGGATTTTAGCAGCAATCATATCTTTTATTTCTTTTACAGCCTTTAGATGGACTGATAAGAAACAAGGGTATCAGCTTTCTTCCTTCGTAGAAAAAGAGGACGCAAGTTTGAATTTCTTTATGACAATGATTATCCCGCTTTTGCTTGATGATGTAGGAACGATTCAAGGAGCGGTAACATTCCTTATCCTCATAGATATTGACCAGATTGCTTCCGCTGAAAGAGTAATCACGGTGAACAATGCTGTTCAGTAAAGATTCTCTGATTGCATCCTCTGGATAATCTCTTCTGTCAGTTCGATCCAGATTTGAAAAGGTTGCCTTTCCTTTCTTTTTCTTTCTTTCTCATTATAAATAAGAAAGAAAGGTCAAGGGGTGTAGAAACAAGCATTTTGTTGACTTGCAATAGTCACAAGCCTCGTTGGAAAATCAAAGGGGTGTTTTTTAACCAGTTTTTGGCTTATTCGTTTCGAGAGCAACTTTGAAATCACATTCTGTTGCTTCGGCAATGAGCTGTTCTATCATGGAAATTTCTCCGTTGAGGTTGCAGAAGGTCTTTTTTGTTATATCCAGCGGAGAAAGTTATTGCAATGATAGAAGCAAAGAGTTCAGTAAAAGCAGAAACACCTTAAAAAGTATACAGAGTATATTGCGAAGAAAAATCGCGTATGATATAATGCTCGCAGGCAAAGAGATTATAAGTCCATGCGGACAAAAAATCAAAAGCCCTCGAAGTTGCAGCTTCCAGGGCTTTCTTCTTATTTCATTTTTTATTACAGTGGACAAGGAATCATCAGGTCAGCGCTGCGCTGTTTGCAGTATAGAAGATAATTGTTGATTTTATTACGCAACAGGAATATTCAGTTAGGCTTACGCACAACAGAAAATTCCCATTCAATGCAGAAAGGGGCGGTTTTATGAAGCAGGATACACTGGAGGGCAGAGCAAAAACGAAAAACGGTGTCATTCGATTATGCTTTTCGGTGCTTTGTATTTTATTGGAAGCAGCTTTTATCATTATCGTGATCACAAGGCTGAATGAATATGCGGAGATCGTTAATCTGCTGACTAGAGTCTTTGCAGGAATTCTGGTTCTGGCACTATATGCATCCAATCAGACCTCTTCCATGAAAATGCCGTGGATCATTCTGATACTTGTGTTTCCGATCATGGGAGTAGCGCTGTATCTGCTGATCGGATTAAATGGCGGAACCCGTAAAATGCGAGAACGATATGCGGATATCGACAGAAAGCTTCTGCCGCTTCTGCCGGATAATCGGGAAAAACTGGAAAATATCAAAAATAAAATCCCCAAAGCAGGAAATATCAGTGAGTATATTTGGAAAAATGCAGGTTATCCCGTATACCAGAATACGGATATTGTTTATTATGATGAGGCGGTAAAGGGATTAGAAGCACAGTTATCAGCACTGTCAAAGGCTGAAAAGTTTATTTTTATGGAATACCATGCGATAGAAGATGCAGAGGCCTGGAAAAAGATCCAGAAAGTGCTGGAGGAGCGTGTACAGGCAGGCGTGGAAGTGCGAGTATTTTATGATGATATGGGCTCTATTGGCTTTATTAATACGGATTTTGTAAAAAAGATGGAGCGGATCGGAATCCACTGCCGGGTATTTAATCCGTTTATGCCGGGACTGAATGTATTTCTGAACAACCGTGATCATCGAAAAATAACTGTGATCGATGGAAAAGTAGCTTTCACAGGCGGCTATAATCTGGCAAATGAATATTTTAATTACACCAATCCTTACGGACAATGGAAGGATACCGGGATCCGTCTTGAAGGCGATGCAGTTCAGTCGCTGACAGCAACATTCCTTGAAATGTGGAATGCAGCCAATGACAGGAATAATAATGAGGATTTCAGCAAATATTTTATAAGATCAGAATATAAGGCAACTCAGAACGGATTTGTACAGCCTTATGCAGATAGTCCAATGGATGATGAACAGGTAGGAGAGGAAGTTTATATCAGCATGATCAACAAAGCTGAAAAATACTGCTGGTTTATAACGCCATATCTGATCATTACGGATGAAATGACACATGCGCTGTGTCTTGCTGCAAAGAGGGGAGTTGATGTCAGGATCATTACACCGGGAATCCCGGATAAAAAAATGATTTACAGTGTTACACGTTCCTTTTATCATGGACTGGTTAAAAATGGAGTGCGGATCTACGAGTGGACACCTGGCTTCTGTCACGCCAAGATGAGCGTGGTAGATGACTGTATGGCAACCTGCGGAACCATAAATCTGGATTACAGAAGTCTTTATCATCATTTTGAAAACGGATGCTTTATGGCAGACAGTCCGGCTGTGTTATCTATAAGAAATGACCTGGAAGAAACAATGAAGGAATGTCGGGAAGTAACAGAACAATACCGTACAGGACGCAGTGCATATCTTCGTCTGGGACAGCTTTTCATGAGATTATTTGCAGGATTATTGTAAGGAAGAGGTGTAGATCTATGTGTACAGCAGCAACGTATCAGACAAAGGATTTTTATATGGGAAGAACTCTTGACTATGAGTTTTCCTATGGAGAAGAGGTGACCATAACCCCAAGAAATTATGAGTTCGATTTTCGATATGCAGGAAAATCAAAAACACATTATGCTCTCATAGGAATGGCGTTTGTAGCAGGAGATTATCCGCTTTATTATGACGCGGCTAATGAAAAGGGACTGGGTATGGCAGGACTTAACTTTGTGGGGAATGCGGCATATGCAGATGAAGTGACAGAGGCAGATAAGGATCTTGTCCAGGTGGCGCAATATGAATTTATTCCATGGATCCTTACCCAGTGTGCTTCGGTGGCTGAAGCAAGGAGGATGCTTTCCAATATGAAGCTTATGGGAACACCCTTCAGTGAACAGCTTCCAACGGCACAGCTTCACTGGATGATCGCAGACAAGGAGGAATGCATCGTTGTAGAATCCATGAAAGACGGAATGCACATCTATGACGATCCTGTTGGCGTACTTACAAATAATCCTCCATTCCCCGGTCAGATGTTTGCACTTAACAATTATGCGGGTGTATCCAGAAAGCAGCCGGAAAGTACATTTGCAGGAGTGCTGGAGCTGGATCCATACAGCAGAGGAATGGGCGGAATGGGAATTCCGGGAGATCTTTCAAGCCAGTCAAGATTTGTAAAGGTTGCATTTACAAAATTAAACGCAATATCCGGAGATGGGGAAAACGAAAGTGTCAGCCAGTTTTTCCATATTTTAGGCTCTGTTGATCAGCAGCGGGGATGCTGTGAGGTATCAGAGGGCGCATATGAGATCACGATCTATACTTCATGCTGCAACACGACAAAGGGAATCTATTATTATACCACATATGATAATCACCAGATAACTGCAGTAGATATGTATGCGGAAAACCTTGATTCAGACAAGCTGATCCGTTATCCGATCATATTAAACGGTGAGATCCGATGGCATAATAAATAAAAACAGGATTTTTACAGAAGATAATGAGGTAGGAAGATGGAAAATTATTCAATAGTATTCAGCAGCTTAACCGGTAATACAAAAAGGCTGCCAGTCAGCCGATCGTAGTGTATATAGAGATTTGACTTTACAGCAGAGAAAAATATCAAGTATAATACTATAGCATTATTAAAAATCCCTTCCGGGAAAACAGAAAAACCACAATGATAAAGGAATATAACAAATGAGTATTTTAAATGTAGAACACCTGACCCACGGGTTTGGAGACAGAGCGATTTTCGAAGATGTATCTTTCCGGCTTCTTAAGGGAGAACACATCGGACTTGTAGGCGCTAATGGCGAAGGAAAGTCCACATTTATGAGTATCGTGACCGGAAAACTGATGCCGGATGAGGGTAAGGTAGAGTGGGCAAAAAATGTCCACGCAGGCTATCTGGATCAGCATGCAGTTCTGGAAAAGGGGATGACCATCGGCCAGGTGCTGAAATCCGCTTTTGATCCTCTTCTCAAAAAAGAAGAACGGATGAACGAGATCTGCGACAAGCTGGGAACTGCAGATCCTGACGAGATGGATGGTCTGATGGAAGAGCTTGGAACGATCCAGGACGAACTGACACTTCACGATTTTTATGCGATCGATGCCAAAGTGGAGGAGGTTGCTAGAGCTCTGGGCCTTCTGGATCTGGGGCTTGACCGTGATGTTACGGATCTAAGCGGCGGACAGAGAACTAAGGTACTTCTTGCGAAGCTTCTTCTCGAGAAGCCAGATATCCTGCTTCTGGATGAGCCTACCAACTATCTGGATGAGGAGCATATTGCATGGCTGAAAAGATATCTTCTGGATTATGAGAATGCCTTTATCCTTATTTCCCACGATATTCCCTTCCTGAATTCTGTAGTTAACATTATCTATCATATGGAAAATCAGGAACTGAACCGTTATGTAGGAGATTACGATCATTTCCAGGAGGTCTATGCGGTCAAGAAGGCACAGCTGGAGGCTGCTTACCGCAAACAGCAGCAGGAGATCAGTGAGCTGAAGGATTTCGTGGCAAGGAATAAGGCCCGTGTTTCCACAAGAAACATGGCTATGTCCCGCCAGAAAAAGCTGGACAAGATGGATGTGATCGAGCTGGCAGCAGAGAAGCCGAAGCCGGAGTTCAAATTCCGTTATGGCCGAACACCAGGAAAGATGCTTTTTGAGACCCATGATCTTGTGATCGGTTATGATGAGCCGCTTTCCAAGCCACTGAATTTTACTATGGAGCGAGGACAGAAGATCGCACTGGTGGGAACCAATGGAATAGGAAAAACAACACTTCTTCGAAGCCTTCTTGGACTGATCAAGCCTCTTTCCGGAAGCGTGGAGCAGGGCGAGAACCTTGAAATCGGATATTTTGAGCAGGAAGTTAAAGGTGAGAATCGAACTACCTGTATCGAAGAGCTCTGGCAGGAATTTCCGTCATTTTCCCAGTATGAAGTGCGTTCCGCACTGGCAAAATGCGGCCTGACGACCAAGCATATTGAGAGCCAGGTACGAGTTTTAAGCGGTGGTGAGCAGGCAAAAGTGCGTCTTTGCAAGCTGGTGAACCGTGACACCAATATTCTTCTTCTGGACGAGCCTACCAATCATCTGGATGTAGATGCAAAAGACGAGCTGAAAAAAGCTCTCCGGGAATACCGCGGAAGTATTCTTCTCATCTGCCATGAACCGGAATTTTACCAGGATGTGGTAAATGAAGTCTGGGATATGAGCAAGTGGACAACCAAGATATTCTGATAATGGATATAGATATATGGCAGAAAAGACAGATATAATTTAAAAAGTACAATAAATGGGACATAAAGATGACAGTATAAGGGCAGCAGAGTCTGCCAGACAGAATACAGAGGACAAATAAATGAAAGAAACACAATTGAAAAAATTCAGTATCGTTATGGAGGGCGGCGGTATGCGAGGCTTGTATACAGCCGGTGTGATCGATGTTCTGATGGAAAATGAGATTTATGCGGACAGTGCGGTGGGCGTATCGGCTGGAGCTGTTTTTGGATGCAATTATAAGTCTAGGCAGATCGGAAGAGTTCTTCGCTATAACAAAAAGTACTGCAAGGATAAAAGACTTGCAAGCATCCGGAACTGGATCACCACAGGAGATGTATACAGCCGGGAATTCGGATATTATGAACTGCCCTGGAAACTGGATATTTTTGACCGTCAGACCTACGCAGAAAATCCCATGAAATTTACAGTGGTGTGTACGGACCTGGATACAGGAAAACCGGTGTATCATGAATGTCCCAACGGAGATGTGGAGGATATTGAATGGATGCGCGCATCTGCATCGATCCCGATAGCCTCCCGACCGGTGAAGCTTGGGGGAAAGAGACTTCTGGACGGTGGTGTGTCTGATCCGATCCCGGTTAAGTGGATGCTTTCCAGGGGATACGAAAAAAACGTAGTGGTGCTTACCAGAGATGTGAAGTACCGAAAAAAAGCAAACCCGAAGATGCAGCTTTTTCTGAAAGCAGTATTACATAAATATCCGGCTTTTCTGAAGGATCTGGAGGAACGGCATATCCATTATAATGAAACACTGGAGGAACTGGCTTCTCTGGAAAAAGAGGGGCGCGTTCATATCATCCGTCCGAGCAGTCCCATCCAGGCGGCGATGATCGAGCGTGATGAGAGCAATCTGGAGCGGATCTACCAGACAGGAAGAGCAGATATGAAAAAGGATCTGGAGAAGCTGAAAGCCTACCTGGATTCCTGAATCACAGACCGAAACAAAATTCGACTTATACCCCTTTCTATGTTATGATAGTGGATATCATTACAACAGAAAGGGGTATTTTCAATGGGAGAAAAACCTCAGAATATAAAACACAGACATATAAGCTTGGGCGTGCTTGCCCATGTGGATGCAGGAAAGACGACATTATCGGAAGGCCTGCTTTTTAAATGCGGAAGGATCCGGAAAATCGGAAGAGTCGATCACAAGGATGCGTATCTGGATACCTATGAGCTTGAGAGGGAGAGAGGAATCACCATTTTTTCAAAGCAGGCAGTTTTTTCCATGGGGGATATGGAAGTGACACTTCTGGATACACCGGGGCATGTGGATTTTTCTGCTGAGATGGAGCGTACCCTGCAGGTGCTGGATTATGCGATCCTGGTGATCAACGGAGCAGATGGTGTGCAAGGGCATACACAGACATTGTGGAGACTGCTGACACAGTATAAGATCCCAACATTTCTTTTTGTAAATAAAATGGATCAGGAAGGAACAGACAGGGAAAGACTTCTTGAGGAGCTGAAGAAGAAATTAAGCGGATGCTGTGTGGATTTTAGTGGAGAACTGGAATGCTCCGGTGCAGAAGCAGCAGGGAAAAAGGAGAATCCTGTGGATAACTCCGGGAAATATCCGTCAGCTGAAGGAATACAGCTGAAAGACAACGCCAGTGAAGCAGAAAAAGAGAATATATCCGGAACGCAGGGCACTTCTGATAAAATAAATGGAACGGATGATTTTCTGGAAAATATCGCCATGTGTGAGGAGAACCTTCTGGAAAGCTTCCTGGAAACAGGAACGATCGCAAAAAAGGACGTGGCAGAGCTGATCCTGGAGCGAAAGCTTTTTCCATGCTTTTTTGGATCTGCCCTGAAGATGGAAGGCGTAGATGCTTTTATCCATGGAATGGAGACCTACATGGCAGTACCGTCCTATCCCGCAGAATTCGGAGCCAGGATCTTTAAGATCGCCAGAGATGAGCAGGGAAACCGTCTCACTTATATGAAGATCACCGGCGGCAGCCTGAAGGTTAAGGAGACGCTGACCAATGCAGGAAGAAATGGTATTCCGGCAGAGGAGATCTGGGAGGAAAAGGCAGATCAGATCCGTATCTATTCCGGTGCAAAATTTGAAATGCTCAAAGAGGCAGAGGCAGGAACCGTCTGTGCAGTTACAGGTCTTACCGAAACATATCCGGGAGAGGGACTTGGCATTGAGGCGGATTCTGCCATGCCGGTGCTGGAACCGGTACTGAATTATCAGATCATCCTTCCGGAGGGCTGTGACGCCCACAGGATGCTGAAAAGCCTGAAGGAGCTGGAGGAGGAAGAACCGCAGCTTCATATCATGTGGGATGAGCAGCTGGGAGAGATCCACGCCATGCTGATGGGCGAGGTACAGATCGAGATCCTGAAGCATCTGATCTGGGAGCGCTTTCATGTGGCAGTAGAATTTGGAACCGGTAATATCGTATACAAAGAAACCATTGTCGCACCGGTGGAAGGCGTGGGACATTTTGAACCGCTTCGTCATTATGCAGAGGTGCATCTTCTTCTGGAACCGGGAGAGAGAGGAAGCGGACTGCAGTTTTTTACTGCGGCAAATGAAGATCAGCTGGATCGGAACTGGCAGCGGCTGATCCTGACACATCTGGAGGAAAAAGAGCATCTGGGAGTCCTTACCGGGTCACCCATCACCGATATGCAGATCACACTTCTCACCGGGCGGGCACATCAGAAGCATACGGAAGGTGGAGATTTCCGGCAGGCGACCTACCGTGCTGTGCGCCAGGGCCTCAAGAAAGCAGAGACAGTTCTTCTGGAACCCTATTACAGCTTCCGACTTGAGGTTCCGGCAGAAAATGTAGGACGTGCCATGACGGATATCCAGAGGATGCAGGGAACCTTTCAGGGGCCGGAAACCCAGGGAGAGCTGTCGGTGATCACAGGAAGTGCGCCGGTGGCAAAAATGAGGGATTATCAGAGCCAGGTAGTTTCCTACACAAGAGGCAGAGGTCATCTGACCTGTACTCTGAATGGCTATGAACCCTGTCAGGATCAGGAGCAGATCGCAGAGGAGATCGGATATGATTCCGAGAGAGATCTTGAGAATCCTACAGGCTCTGTATTCTGTGCCCATGGAGCAGGCTTCGTGGTTCCCTGGTATGAGGTAGAAGAATATATGCATCTGGAAGGAGCTCAGCTTCCGGACAGTAATGATGCCTATGAGGATTCCGACAACAGCTTTGCAGGAGTGCGTTCAGTTCAGGGAACAGCCAAAAACAGTCCGGATCACAGAACAGCCAATGCCGGCCGTGGAAAATATACATCCATGTATGGAAGCTACGAAGAGGAAAAAGAACTGAAGGCAATCTTTGAGAAAACCTTTGGTCCGGTGAGCTCAAAGAAATACAGCAGTAACAGCCGAAGCTTCGGAAATCCGGAAAGCGGAAGCAGCTTTTCCGGGAAGGGAGGCAAAGATGCAGCAGATTCCGGCCTTCCGGCAAAAACCGGTCACGGCGCCTGGAGAAACAGCAGTCCGGCCATCCACAGAGAGGACTATCTGCTGGTGGACGGCTGCAATATCATATTTGCCTGGGAGGATTTAAGAGATCTGGCACAGGCAGACTTTCATGCGGCACAGTCCAGGTTAATGGATATATTAAGCGATTATCAGGGAATCAAGGGCTGCATCCTGATCCTGGTATTTGATGCCTACCGTGTGGAGGGCCATCCGGAGGAAACCTTTCAGTATCATAACATTCATGTTGTCTATACAAAAGAAGCGGAAACTGCAGACCAGTATATTGAACGCACTGTCCATAAAATCGGACGGAAGCATAACGTGACAGTTGCCACATCAGACGGACTGGAGCAGATCATCATTATGGGACAGGGAGCCGCCAGGATCTCAGCGCGTGGATTCAAAGATGAGATCGCTTCCGCAAAACAGCAGATGAGAGAAGAATGGCAGGAGCGCAGGGACAACAGCAAAACCTATCTCTTTGACAGTATGACACCGGAACTGAAATCTCATATGGAAGACATCCGTCTGGGAAGAAAGAAAAAAGAAGAATTATAACAAAAAATATATGCCCTCATTGTGGGCATATTTCACAAAAATAAAAAAACTTTTTGAATTCTTTTGCAAATAAATGGGAAAAGTAGTAAAATAAGGATAGAATCCTCAGTGAGAAGCTCCTTGTCTGGATATATAACCTGGCAGGGAGCTTTCATTAGAGCACAATAAGCGCCAGGATAACAAAAGAAAAGTAAAAAAATGAAAGGAAGTGGAAAAATGTTTGAAACAGGCGAATATGTTGTGTATGGTCGTACCGGCATCTGCCAGGTAACAGGAGTTACCACAATGAGGGTGGATGGTTCCTCCGGCGAGAAGCTTTATTATGTACTGAGGCCCGGAGGAGAAACAGATGGGAAGATATTTACACCGGTGGAAGGTGGAAAGCAGGTGCTTCGCGGAATCATTACGAGGGAAGAAGCGGAGAGGCTTATCGATGAGATCCCATCCATTGAGACACTGAGTATTGAGAATGAGAAATTCCGGGAGGATAGCTACAAGAAATGCATCCGTACCTGTGAATGCAGAGATCTTCTTCGGATCATCAAGACGATCTACGTCAGAAAACAGGCCAGGTTATCTCATGGCAAAAAAACAACCGCTACAGACGAGCGGTATCTGAAGCTTGCAGAGGATCATCTCTATTCTGAATTTTCCATGTTACTGGATATCCCCAAAGAACATATGGCAGATTATATTGAACAGCGAGTACACCAGCAGGAGGAAGCCGAAGAACAGGTATGCGCTGTTTGACAAAGCAGAGCGTATCTGCTATGGTATTTCCGGTAACCTTCCAGAAATCCTGTATCTGTGACAGAAGCTTCACAGGAAGTGGAGAACAGATCCAGGATCAGTCTGAATGTTATAAAGAAAAGGAGATGCCAGAGAAATGAGAGAACAGCTTACCCGCAAGGATGTTGAAAAAATAGAGCAGGAGATCGAACACCGTAAACTGGTAGTACGTAAGGAAGCCATTGAGGCGGTCAAGGAGGCACGTGCCCAGGGAGACTTAAGTGAGAACTTTGAGTATTATGCAGCCAAGAAGCATAAGAATCAGAACGAGAGCCGCATCCGTTATCTGGAGAGGATGCTGAAGACTGCATCCATTGTATCTGATGCTTCCAGATCTGACGAAGTGGGAATGGACGATATCGTGGAAGTTCTTTTTGAAGAAGATAATGAGGTGGAGAAGTACAAGCTGGTTACTTCCATCCGCGGAAATTCCATGGAAAACCGTATCAGTATTGAATCGCCTATCGGCAAGGCACTGCGCGGTCATCGTGTAGGAGACCGGGTGGAAGTAAAGGTCAATGATGATTACAGCTATTACCTTGTAATAAAATCCATCGACAAGACCGGATCTGAGGATGAGGAGATCCGCGGATTCTGATCACAGATCGCAGGGCAGCTCTGCTCATGAGCATGCAGCTCAGCGGAATGAGAATATCCGCAGCACAAAACACATCATAAGGATAAAAACCACTGTACGATATATAGGACAGAGAGATCCTGACGGGAAATCGGTTTCCCGTAACAGGATCCTCTGTTTTATTTTTTTACACAGATTTTACATTCCAGTGGGGAAAATTTTACAATAGGCCGCTATTATGAAAATCGTTGAAATGAGAAAAAAGGAAATCAAACATATCAAAAAGAGAAAGTGAAGGAGAGTATTATGGACTTTTTCAGCGTACTGGCATTGCTTGGCGGCCTTGCTATTTTCCTTTATGGAATGAACTTAATGGGAGACGGGCTTGCGAAGGTTGCAGGCGGAAAGCTTGAGCGGATCCTGGAGACACTTACCTCCAATCCCATCAGAGCCGTTCTTCTTGGAATGGGTGTGACTGCAGTGATCCAGTCATCCTCGGCAACTACCGTTATGGTCGTTGGTTTTGTAAACTCGGGAATCATGAAGCTGTCCCAGGTTGTGGGAATCATCATGGGTGCCAATATCGGTACTACCGTAACCTCATGGATCTTAAGTCTTACAGGTATCCAGAGTGATAACTTTATTATCCGGCTTTTTAAGCCGACGTCATTTTCACCGATACTGGCACTGATCGGCGTGGTTCTGATCATGTTTACAAAAAGCCAGAAGAAAAAGGACGTGGGAGCGATCTTTGTAGGCTTTGCGATCCTGATGTATGGAATGAATGCCATGAGCGGAGCTGTGGAACCTCTTGCAGAGGTACCGGAGTTTACCGGAATGCTGGTGAAATTCTCCAATCCGATCCTTGGAGTTGTGGCCGGAGCAGTGCTGACAGCGATCATCCAGTCGTCCTCCGCATCGGTTGGTATCCTCCAGGCACTGTGCCTTACCGGAATGGTACCGTTCAGTGCAGCACTTCCTATTATCATGGGACAGAATATCGGTACCTGTATCACTGCGATCCTTTCAGCCATCGGAGCCAGCAAAAACGCAAAACGTGCGGCTATGGTCCATCTGTATTTCAATCTGATCGGAACCATGCTGTTCATGGCAGTATTTTATGCGATAAATGCAGCAGTACATTTTTCATTTATGGCACAGGCAGCGACTCCGGCCGGGATCGCGATCCTGCACAGTGCCTTCAATATCACGGCAACTCTTGTCCTTCTTCCGTTTGGAAAGGCTCTGGAGAAGCTTGCCTGTCTTACTATCCGCGACAGGAAGGAAGAGGAGGAGAAGGTGGCAACAGATCCGGATTTCATGATCCTGGAAAGTCGTTTTCTGGAGAAACCTGCATTTGCAGTTGAGCAGAGCAGGAATGCAGCGAAAAAAATGGCAGAGGATTCTCACAGAACTCTGTTTACCGCCCTGGACCTTCTGAAGAATTTCAGCGCAGAAGGAAAGGCTCTGGTGGAAGAAGCAGAGAAAAAGGTAGACCGTTATGAGGATGAACTTGGAACCTATCTTGTAAAACTGAACCAGAAGGATCTTTCCGTTCATGACAGTCACAGTGTTTCCATCATGCTCCACTGTATCGGTGATTTCGAGAGGATTTCCGATCACGGTGTGAACATCATGGAATCCGCACAGGAGCTTTATGAAAAAGGCCTGAAGTTTTCGGATAAGGCGCTGGAAGAGTTACGTGTCATGGAGCATGCGGTGGAAGACATTGTAGATATTGCTTACAAGGTTTACGAAAATCAGGATGTGCAGCTTGCGAGAGAGATCGAGCCACTGGAGGAAGTGATCGATGAACTCAGCAAGGAACTGAAGTACCGGCATATCCAGAGACTTCGCGCCGGAGAATGTACTATTGAAATGGGATTCATCCTGTCCGATGTGACTACCAGCCTGGAGCGTGTGGCAGATCACTGTTCCAATATCGGTGTCTGTGTGACACAGGTTCATGAAGATGCTTTTGATACACATCAGCACCTGAAGCAGATCAAACATGGGCCGGACGAAACCTTCTACCGTGCGCTGGAGGTGATCCGGAGTCAGTATCAGCTTCCGGAAATAAAGGATGAGCCGGCGGCAGCCCAGATGGCAGCGGCAGGCAGCCAATAAAAAGATATCGAAATAATGCTATGCCCTGGTTATCTGCATCAGCAGACGGCCAGGGCTTGTGCAGTAAAAAGAAAGCAGTTATACTGAAGGCATGGAACAAAAAAGACCAGACGATTATGAAGTGCCAACGGCAAAAAAACGAACAGAGAGGATATAGAATGATCTACTGTGTGGAAGATGAGAGAAATATCAGAGAGCTTCTTGTCTATACCCTGGAGACAACAGGCTTTGAGGCAGAAGGTTTTGAAACCGGGGCAGAACTTGACACAGCCATGAAAAAAAATATGCCGGAACTGATCCTGCTGGATATCATGCTCCCGGGTGAAGATGGGTATAATATTTTGAAACGACTGAAAAGTGATACCAGGACCCGGGATATCCCGGTGATCATGGTTACAGCCAAAGAAGCGGAGTTTGACAAGGTAAAAGGTCTGGAGGGCGGCGCAGATGATTACATCACCAAGCCCTTCGGGATGATGGAATTTGTAGCCAGGGTCAAAGCGGTCCTTCGGCGCTGCGCAAGGCAGAGCGAAGAGAGGGAACTGCACTGTAAGGGTCTTCGTGTCAATGTGTCCCGTCACGAAGTCAGCTATCAGGGTGAGATGAAGGAGCTGACCAGAAAGGAATTCGAGCTTCTGGAATATCTTATGGAGAACAAAGGACTGGTCATGTCCAGAAACCAGATCCTGTGCCATGTGTGGGGCTATGATTTTGACGGAGAAACAAGGACTGTAGATGTTCATGTACGGACTCTTCGACAAAAGCTGGGGGAAGCCGGAAATCTGATCGAGACAGTGCGTGGCGTGGGATACCGGATCGGAGATCATGTATGAAAAAGAAAATTCTGCATCATACAAGCATTATGATCATTTTTGCTGTTCTTGTCACGTTTCTGGCAGCAAGTGTGATCACCTACAATAAATTAAACACATACATGCAGCGGGGAGTCCGTGAGGAAGCGCAGTATATCTGTCTTGCCATGGATGAGTATGGAGATTCCTTTCTCACAAAAAAGCTTCGGACAGTATCATCAAGTCGTGTGACTCTCATCCGTAAAGACGGAACCGTTCTCTACGATTCTGAGACCTCTCCGAAAAACCTGGCAAATCACAGTGATCGTCCGGAATTTATACAGGCAGAAAAAAATGGAAAAAGCGAAAGTATCCGTTATTCAGAAACCTTTGCAAAAAAGACCTTTTATTATGCGGTGAAGCTGGATGACGGAAACGTGCTCCGTGTAGGAAAAACCGTAGATTCTATATATTCCACATGGATCTCAAGTCTTGCTGTGCTGGGACTTCTGATGCTCCTGGTACTGATCCTGGAGTTTGTTTTTGCACAGAGACAGACCAGAGAGCTGATCCGTCCGGTCAACGATCTGGATCTGGAGCATCCGCTGAACAATGTGTGCTATGAGGAACTGCGTCCCCTTCTTGTGCGGGTGGATGAACAGAACCGGCAGATCCGGCAGCAGGTAAAAGAACTGAAGGAGGCAGAGGAGATCCGGAAGGAATTTTCTGCAAATGTTTCCCATGAGCTGAAGACCCCGCTGATGTCCATTTCCGGTTATGCGGAGCTTATGATGAACGGCATGGTTCCGGCAGATCATATACGGGAATTTTCCGGAAGGATCTACCATGAATCAATAAGACTTTCCAATCTGGTAGCGGATATCATCCAGCTTTCCAGACTGGATGAAAGCAACAGTGAGGTTCCTTTTGAAGAGGTGGATCTTTATGAGCTTGCGGAAGACGTAAGAAATAATCTCAGACATCCTGCCGGAAAGAAAAATATTTTCCTTGAGCTTGCCGGAAGTGCAGAGAAGATCAAGGGTGTCCGCCATGTACTCTATGAGATGCTTTTTAATATTGCAGACAATGCAGTTCGCTATACAGAACAGAACGGTCATGTGCGGATCATGGTAGGCAACCGGAAAGGGCATCCGTTCTACTGTGTGGCAGATGACGGGATCGGAATCCCGAAAAGTGAACAGGGAAGGATCTTTGAGCGCTTTTACCGGGTAGACAAAAGCCATTCCAGACAGACCGGCGGAACAGGTCTGGGGCTTTCCATTGTGAAGCATGGAGCAACGCTTCATCATGCACAGATCAACGTGGAAAGTGAACAGGGAGTTGGAACCAGGATGGAGATCGTTTTCCCGGAGAATACTTCTGACCGAAAATAAACTGAAAATAATCAGTAGGATTTCACGGTGAAGTGTAGTATAATAAAAAAAGGTTCAAAGGCCGGTCGGATGAGAATCTGACCGGCTTAAACTATGTATGGGAAAAAATCCCTGTATTTCTAAAAATCAGGAGGAACAAGATTATGAAAGAGCCGGTTCTGGTAGTAATGGCAGCAGGAATGGGAAGCCGCTACGGCGGACTGAAACAGATCGATCCTGTAGATCAGGAAGGTCATATCATCATGGATTTTTCCATTTATGATGCCGTACGTGCAGGCTTTAAGAAAGTGATATTCATCATAAAAAAAGAGAATGAACAGGATTTCCGCGATGCCATCGGCGACCGCTTAAGTGACAAGGTGGAGATCGTTTATGTGCATCAGGATCTCAACAACATCCCGGAAGGCTTCCAGGTTCCGGAAGGCCGTGTGAAGCCATGGGGAACCGGACATGCGGTATTAAGCTGTGCCGGAGAGATCGACGGACCGTTTGTGGTGATCAATGCAGATGATTATTATGGAACCCATGCCTTTAAGATGGCGTATGATTTCCTGATCCAGGCCCAGGAGGACACCGTACCTGCCCAGTATATGATGGTTGGCTACCGTCTTGAGAATACCCTGACAGACAATGGCTACGTTTCCAGAGGTGTCTGTGAGACAGATGAAAACGGATATCTTGCAGATATCAATGAGCGAACACACATTGAGAAACGTGACGGCGGAGCAGCCTACACAGAGGACGATGGAAAAACCTGGACAAGTCTCCCGGGAGAGACTCCGGTATCCATGAACATGTGGGGATTCACCGGCGGATTTATGAAAGAACTGGTAAAACGCTTCCCGGTATTCCTTGAAAAGAGCATCCTGGAAAATCCTCTGAAATGCGAATATTTCCTTCCGTTTGTAGTTGACGAGCTCCTCCAGGAAAAAAAGGCAGCAGTCAGGGTCCTTACCACACAGGATAAGTGGTACGGAGTGACCTATAAAGAGGATAAACCGGTAGTGGTAGCCGCAATCCAGAATCTGAAGGATCAGGGACTTTATCCGCAGGGACTCTGGGATTAAGTAGTAAACCTAGTTTTCTGCTATTGTGGAAACAAAGGAACAGTGCTAAAATAAACAGGAACAGTTAGATCCAATAGAGGAGGAGAAAAACTATGGCAATTTTAGTAACAGGTGGAGCAGGATACATTGGAAGTCATACCGTTGTAGAGCTGCAGAGCGCAGGATATGATGTTGTAGTAGTTGACAATTTATGTAATTCCAGTGAGAAGGCTCTGGACAGAGTATCCAAGATCACAGGCAAACCGGTGAAATTCTATAAAGCAGATATCCTGGACCGCGAAGCATTAAATGAAGTTTTTGACAAAGAAGAGATCGACTCCTGTATTCATTTTGCAGGACTGAAAGCAGTTGGTGAATCTGTTGCCAAGCCGTGGGAGTATTATGAGAATAATATCGCAGGAACCCTTACTCTTGTAGACGTGATGAGAAAACATAATGTTAAAAATATTATTTTCTCTTCCTCAGCAACCGTATACGGAGATCCGGCAATGATCCCGATCACCGAGGAGTGCCCGAAGGGACAGTGTACCAACCCATATGGCTGGACCAAATCCATGCTGGAGCAGATCCTTACAGACATCCAGAAGGCAGACCCGGAGTGGAACGTAGTTCTTCTTCGTTACTTCAACCCGATCGGTGCTCATAAGAGCGGAACCATCGGTGAGAATCCAAATGGTATCCCGAACAACCTGATGCCATATATCACACAGGTAGCAGTAGGCAAGCTGAAAGAGCTTGGCGTATTCGGAAACGATTACGATACACCGGATGGAACAGGTGTCCGTGACTACATCCACGTAGTAGACCTTGCCAAGGGCCATGTAAAAGCCCTTAAGAAGCTGGAAGACAATTCCGGATTAAGCATCTACAACCTTGGAACCGGAAAAGGCTACAGTGTTCTTGATATCGTTAAGAACTTTGAGGCAGCTACCGGCGTCAAGATCCCATATGTGATCAAACCACGCCGCCCAGGCGACATCGCAACCTGCTACTCCGATGCAACCAAAGCTGAGAAAGAGCTTGGCTGGAAGGCAGAGAACGGAATCCGCGAGATGTGTGCAGACTCCTGGAGATGGCAGAGCCAGAACCCTAATGGATATGAGGCTTAAGGAATAGAAAGCTTAATTACATAAAAACATAAAAGCGATATAAAACACGGCAGACAGCCCCGGAGGGATGTCTGCCGTGTTGCTTTTTTGAGGGTAAAAAAGTCGCTTATCATTTCCATAAGCGACAAACAGGCCGGAAACCCGTATAAATGCGGACTTCCGGCCTGCTTTGACCATAATTCTGACTGCTAATAGTTCAGCTTTTCCATGCATTTCTGCTTTTGTTTTATGCTGCTGTGCACATAAATATCCATGGTGATCTTGACGGACGAATGTCCCAGAATTTCAGAAAGTGTCTTGCTGTCAAATCCCATTTCCGTACAACGGGTGGCAAAAGCATGCCGGAGAGAATGAATGTTGATACTGGGGATTTCACATTGCTGAAGGAGCTTCTGGAATTTACGCTGTATATTTCTGGGCTCCATACATTTACGATTCGTACCCGTCAGCAGGTATGAATCAGGTTCAGCAGCAATCCGTTTCATTTTTTTCAATAAAAAATCAGGGATTGGAATATCCCTGATGGATGAGATTGATTTAGGAGGACCTATCATTAAAACGGTTTTGGGTTCGTCATTAGATTCACCAGAATAATCAAGATTTTTTATCCGTGAGATCGTTCGCCTTATATGTAGCAGCTTTTTATCAAAATCAATATCTTCCCAACGGATGCCGCTGAGCTCGCCAACGCGGATCCCTGTATAAATACATAGCAGGATGCCGATGGGAAATTCTGAGTCCTCAGCAGAGAGAACTGTGATCAGCTTTGTGAGATGTTCATGAGAAATAAGCTGAAAAGGACTGGTATTTATTTTGGGATACCGAAATTCAAGCTGTGAAAGATTCAGATACCCCTGTTTTTCACCATAGCGTAAAATACTGTGGAACAGAATCAGAAGATTTTTGATGGTACGTGGCGAAAGCCCCTGCTGTTTCAGCTTTTCAGAGAAGGTATATACAGAAGCAGAAGAGATGTATCTCAGCGGCGTATCACCAAATTCCGGAAGGATATGTGTATCAAGAAGTGTTTCGTAGCAGGCATAGGTGCTGAGCTTTACAGCATAACGCATGGATAACATCCATTCTTCACTGAGGTTTCGAAATACATAACACTTTCCCGGAGAGTTTTGAAGATTATTCTGACATAAAACAGCCAGCTTTTTCTTTTTTACAGCCTCGTATGTACGACCATACAGATATCCGTACTGGATACGTCCATTCTGGTCACGACATTTTTCATAGCGTGCTTCCCATCGGCCATCTTTTCTTTTTCTGATATTTTCCCCTTTTCTAGGCATAATCGTAGTCTCCTTTTCGCACTATTATAGCAAAAGTCTGACCATTTTTGTGACCACTAATAAGCGAAAAAAAGGGAAATTTGTCGTATATAAAAAAATTTAACCGAAAAAACCTGCATTTTTGGTCGAAAGTGGTGCATTTTTCGTATCTTGACAGTGACAGGGTGCAATGCTATCATTGATTAAGATTCAAAAACTATGCAATTTGAGAAAAAATCACCTGTCGCTTATGGAAATGATAAGTGACAAAAATAATAATTTAGATAAGTTATATTATAATGATTTTTCTTTGTAAAAAACGGAGAACCAAAATGAAAGAACCGGAAACCGGCAAAAAAGAAAACACCGGAAAAAGCGGCTACAGCATCACAACCTGGCGACTGCATCTCTGGTGCAGACATCCGGAATGGCTGCGGACCACACAGGAATTTTATAACCGGATCGCTGAATTTTATTACAACCTGCTTCTGGATCATACGGATCTCTGGGAAATGGGAAGCCAGCAGACTTTACGCGAGCTGGAGATCATGAGCATTCCGGGACGAGGCGGACGCATACCATCAGATCCCCTCCCCTGGCAAAAGGTTCCACTGTATTTTCGAAGAGCAGCAGCCAATGAAGGAATTGCTTCAGCCAAAAGCTATATCAGCCATTTTGCCCAGGATGAGAAGATTGGCAGAGCAGAGAAACTAAATGCAGCAGTTACTTATTACAAAGGAATGTATCAGGATTTTTCCGCTAAAAAGATCACGTTGCGTGTCTGGACAGGAGACACATGGACCTGGATGCATTGCCGGCTGTCAGGCAGAGACTTTCCGGAAAACGCCAGACTCATGTCCCCATCCGTAGTTTTTGAATACAAATATGACATGCTGCATGTTCCAGTACGTCAGAACAATGAAAATACAGCAACCGTACGTCAGAGGATGCAGGCAGGATGCAGGATACTCTGTATTCAGTTTACAAACAGTGATGCCTTTGCGGTAGGCGTTGTTCTGGACGGAACCGGTCAGGAGATTGCAGTGAAGTTCTGGAAAGGCGGAAAGGAATACAGCCACCATTGCAGAAAGCTTCTGGAAAAGATCCAGAAGTCCCAGGAAGCAACCGGAGGCAGACAGACAGGCAGAGTTGATCAGAAATACTGGATGCATCTGAAACATCTTTCTGAACACTATGGACACCAGGTCACAAGCCAGATCTTACGTTTTGCCGTAGAGCAGGACGTTTCTGTGATCGTACTTCCACGTTATAACCAGGAATATTCCAGAAACGTCATGAAAGGCTCAGGAAACTGGGGCCCGCTCCACTTAAGCACCAGGATCCGCCAGTACCTGGACTACAAAGCCTGGAAAAACGGAATCATCGTTATCGAAGTCCACGCCACCGGCATCAGCACAAACTGTGCCAGATGCGGCGCAGAAATCATTCGGACTGACACCAGAACAGAACTATGCTGCTGCGCCAATGGACATCAGACGAACCGATATCTGAATGCTGTGAGAAATCTCGGGAAAAAGTGCCTGACACAGTTTGGACGTGGGGCATGAAGGGAAGAACAAAAGAAACAGAACAGAATATCAGTATGAAAAGCGAGCAGGTGGATTGACCTTATGGCATGTCAGAAAACAGATGTCATAAGGTCAGTGCATCGGCTTTGCCGTGCTGACAAAAAGAAAGCGAAAGCAAAACACGGTGTATATCAGTGATAAACACCGTCGGGTTGAATACCGCCTGTCGTGTGTGTACCTGAAGAAGGTGCGGGCACGGCGAAGAATGTGCCGGCTTTTGAGTTGGGGAGTGTATTCGAAGTTATTTTAATAGAACTGTGAGATATGACACAGGAAATCATGAAAATGAAATACCATCCTGAAATACAGGATGTGTACATAGGTGCAATAGAGGATATGTCCGATGAGGACCGGAGGAGTAAATGAATTATGGATATTAAAAAGGAATACGAGCGATGGCTGGTGAATGCAACTGCGGATGCAGATGTTGCCGCTGAGCTGAAAACGCTGGATGATGCAAAAATTGAAGATGCTTTCTACCGTGATCTTGCTTTTGGAACCGGTGGTCTGCGTGGTGTGATTGGTGCAGGTACGAACCACATGAATATCTACACCGTTGCCAAAGCGTCACAGGGATTATCCGATTATCTGAAAAAGAATTTTGCAGAGCCTTCTGTGGCTATTGGTTACGACAGTCGTATCAAGAGCGATGTGTTTGCAAAGGTTGCCGCCGGGGTGTTTGCGGCTAATGGCATCAAGGTGAATATCTGGTCTGTTTTGATGCCTGTTCCTACCGTGTCCTTTGCGACCCGCTATCTGCACACTTCGGCCGGCGTGATGATCACTGCTTCTCACAATCCGAGCAAATACAATGGCTACAAGGTTTACGGTGCAGATGGTTGCCAGATCACGACGGAAGCTGCTGCTGAAATCCTTGCAGAAATTGAAAAGCTAGACATTTTTGCCGATGTAAAGCACAGCAATTTTGAAGCTGGTCTTACAAATGGCAGTATCCAGTACATCCCGGATGAAGTCTATACAGCGTTTGTGAATGAGGTCAAGAGCCAGTCTGTCTTGTTTGGTGAAGAAGTCAATAAGGATGTGGCTATCGTATACAGCCCGCTGAACGGCACCGGCCTGAAACCTGTGACCCGCACTCTGAAAGAGATGGGCTACACCAACATTACTGTGGTCAAGGAGCAGGAGCAGCCAGACGGCAACTTCCCGACCTGTCCATATCCTAATCCAGAGATTAAGGAAGCAATGGCACTGGGTATGGAATATGCCAAGAAGTGCAATGCTGACCTGCTGCTTGCAACGGACCCGGACTGTGATCGTGTGGGCATAGCTGTCAAGAACAAGGCAGGTGAGTATGAACTGCTGTCCGGTAACCAGACCGGTATGTTGCTGTTGGACTACATTTGCAGCCAGAGAGTAAAGCATGGAAAGATGCCTGCTGACCCTGTCATGGTCAAGACCATTGTCACGATGGACATGGGTGAACAGATTGCTTCTCACTATGGCCTGCGCACTATCAATGTGCTGACTGGATTCAAGTTTATCGGTGAGCAGATCGGCAAGTTGGAGCAGCAGGGCAAGGTCGACAGCTATGTGTTCGGCTTTGAGGAAAGCTATGGTTATCTGACCGGTTCCTACGTCCGTGATAAGGACGGTGTGGACGGTGCTTACATGATCTGCGAGATGTTCAGTTACTATGCTACTCAGGGCATCAGCCTGCTGGACAAGCTGGACGAACTGTACAAAACTTACGGCTATTGTCTGAATACTCTGCACAGCTACGAGTTTGATGGCAGTGTCGGCTTTGCCAAGATGCAGAGCATCATGCAGGCATTCCGCAGTGATATCAAGGATTTTGGTGGCAAGAAGGTCATCAAGCTACTGGATTATGCACCGGGTCTGGATGGCCTGCCGAAGTCTGATGTGCTGAAGTTCCTGCTGGAAGATAACTGCTCCATCGTGGTGCGTCCTTCTGGCACCGAGCCGAAGCTCAAAACTTATATCTCTGTCAGTGCAGAGAACAAGGAAGCCGCAGAAAAGATTGAAACGGAAATTTGCGAGAGTGCTGAAGAGTACTTGAAGTAATAGATGGGAGAAAAAACAATGAATATTATTTTACTTTCTGGTGGTTCTGGTAAGCGTCTCTGGCCTCTTTCCAATGATGTGCGCAGCAAGCAGTTTATCAAGCTGTTTAAGAATAATGATGAGTATGAGTCTATGGTTCAGCGTGTGTATCGCCAGGTCACCACGGTAGATGCTGATGCAAAGATTACTATTGCAACGAGCAAATCGCAGGCAAGTGCCATCAAAAATCAGTTAGGCGAAAAGGCTTCTATTTGTGTAGAGCCGTGCCGCCGCGATACTTTTCCTGCCATTGCACTGGCCGCAGCTTATCTCCATGATGAACTGGGCGTTGCAGAGGATGAGGCTGTTGTTGTCTGCCCGGTTGATCCGTATGTGGACAATACATACTACGAAGCAGTTAAAACTTTGCAGGAACTGGCTGAACAGGGCAACGCAAACTTGACGCTGATGGGTATTGAGCCGACTTATCCGAGTGAGAAGTATGGTTATATCATCCCTGAAAGTGGTGATAATGTCAGCAAAGTTAAAGAGTTCAAGGAAAAACCCGATGTAGAGACGGCAAGGAAGTATCTGGCTCAGAGTGCACTTTGGAATGCAGGTATCTTTGCATTTAAGCTGGGATACCTGCTGGATAAGGCTCACAGCATGATCGACTTCGAGGATTATCGTGATCTTTTCAATAAATACGACACACTGACCAAAATCAGCTTTGACTATGCAGTAGTTGAAAAAGAATCCAGCATTCAGGTCCTGCGTTACAGCGGAGATTGGAAGGATGTCGGCACCTGGAATATGATGGCAGAGGTCATGGCAGATAAGACCAAGGGCAAGGCCATTCTGGATGAAACCTGCGAAAACACCAATGTGGTGAACGAGTTGAATATCCCGATTCTTTGCATGGGCTGTAAGGATATGATCATTGCGGCCAGTGGCGACGGTATCCTGATCTCTGATAAAGAACGCAGCGGTTACATGAAACCCTATGTAGAGAAAATCGAGACAGAGGCAATGTATGCTGAGAAGTCTTGGGGTACTTATACAGTTATCGATGTGCAGCCGGGTTCTATGACAGTTAAGATTTCCATGAGAGCTGGTGAGCATATGACTTACCACATGCATAACTACCGTGAGGAAGTCTGGACTGTCGTTTCTGGTAAGGGTAAGGCCATCGTGGACGGTATGGAACAGGTTCTCCGTACTGGTGATGTGATTACGATTGCGGCAGGGTGCAAGCATACGGTAGAAGCTATTACAGCACTGGATATGATAGAAGTTCAGCTTGGCGAAGAAATCAGCGTCACAGATAAGATTAAATTTCCGATGGAATAAAAATAGTGGGAGACAGAGTAATGGAAATCATGAAATTGATTCCGACGGGTAAAGATTATTTGTGGGGTGGTACTCGACTTCGGGAAGAATACGGTAAAAAGATTGATTTAACACCATTAGCAGAAACTTGGGAGTGTTCGGTTCATCCGGATGGGCCTAGTTTCGTGGCAAATGGTACATATAAAGGAAAAACACTGTCTGAAGTGCTGAAAGCACATCCGAAATACCTCGGAACAAAAGTGGAAAATGGTGAGTTGCCTGTACTGGTAAAATTTATTGATGCCAAGAAAGACTTGTCTGTTCAGGTTCATCCCAATGATGAATATGCAAGAGAACACGAAGGCGACAATGGCAAGACCGAGATGTGGTATGTCATTGATGCCGATGAGGGTGCACATCTGATTTACGGTTTTCAGCATGAGGTGACGGAAGAAATCCTCCGGAAAGCGGTTGAAACAGGAACACTGGATAAGCATCTGCAAAAGGTTCCCGTCCACAAGGGCGATACTTATTTTGTTCCGGCAGGTACTGTACATGGTATCGGTAAAGGTATCCTTGTGGCAGAGATTCAGGAAAGTTCCAATGTGACTTATCGTGTCTATGATTACGACCGTGTGGATAAGAACGGCAAAAAGCGTGAACTGCATTTTGACAAAGCTGTGCAGGTCATGAAAATGAAAGTCGCGCCGGATGCCAGCCAGAAATCGAGAATGGTGAAGTATTATTCTGGCTGCTCACGTGAGCTACTCTGCCGCTGCAAGTACTTTGAAACGGAGCGGATTCAGGTCACAAAGGGCTTTGCCTTTTCTGTTATGGATACTTCGTTTCAGGTGTTAATGTGCCTAGATGGATATGGTGAAGTGCAGACGATGGATGCGGAGCAGAAACCGATGCGCTTTAGCAAAGGTGAAACACTGTTTTTGCCGGCTGGATTAGGCAGATGTTTAGTTGTTGGCGATGCAGAGCTGATTAAAGTTCGGTGCTAAATCAGTCGATGGTGAGGATGAATAAATGGCAAGAATGAAATTTATGAATACAGAGATTGATAACCTGACAATGCAGGAAACATTGCAGGCTATTGATCAGCTGATTCAGGAAAATAAAAGCGCTTATGTGGTGACACCTAATGTGGATCATATTGTGCAGCTTGAAACAAATAAAGAACTGCAGGCAGTATACAAGCATGCGTCACTAATTCTGACCGATGGAAAACCACTGCTGTGGATTGCTAGCTGGTATGGCACACCGATTAAAGAGAAGATATCTGGATCTGATTTATTCCCTTTTCTCTGTAAGATGGCCGCTGAAAAAGGATATAAGATGTTTTTTCTCGGCGCAGCAGAGGGTGTGGCAGCAAAAGCAGCAGAGAATCTTATGAATAGATTTAAAGGCTTACAGGTTGTTGGCACATACTCTCCACCATTCGGATTTGAAAAAGATCCTGTGGAAATGGATAAAATTAAATCCATGATAAAAGAGGCAGCTCCCCACATTTTAATTGTTGGCCTGGGTTGCCCGAAACAAGAAAAGTTTATGTATCATCATTGTGCAGAACTTGGAGTTCCTATTTCTTTTGGACTGGGAGCTAGTTTCGATTTTGAAGCGGGAAATATTAAGAGAGCACCACGCTGGATGGCAAACCATGGCTTGGAGTGGCTTTTTAGAATTACGCAAGATCCAAAGCGTATGGCAAAGCGTTACTTAGTGGATGATAGAAAAATTCTTGGTTTGGCTATCAAATATAGAAAAATAGGTGGATAGATGGACTTAGTAACGATAATTACACCCATTTATAATGGCGAAAAGTATTTGAAGCGCTATTTTGCACAGATAAATGCGATTGGGTACAAAGATTTGCAGATACTCGTTGTTAACGATGGAAGTAAAGATAAAACATCTGAAATCGTACAAAAATATGCAGAAGAAGATAGCCGAATAGAATTCATCGATAAAAAGGTGAATGAGGGCGTTAGCAGCGCAAGAAATGATGCATTGAAAAGGGCAAAAGGAGTGTTTTGTTTCTTTTTCGATTGCGACGATACTTTTGATGCACAAATTATTGAAAAATGCGTAGCAAAAGTAAAATCAGACACAGATACTGTTTGTTATAATTATGCATCAGTGCGCAAAAATGGAAGCATAGCTGAACATGAGTTTTCCTATCTGAAGCGTCAATATAATAAAAAAGAAATTCTGAAGCAGGTACTGCCAAACTCCTTTGGAACATCGATAGCAGATTTAAAGGAATATCTTTCGGGTAAGCGAGGAATGCGTCAAGGAAAGGAACTAAATGGTCCGTGGCGTATGATGTATTCACTTAAGATAATTCGAGAGAAAAATATCTATTTCCGAAAAGATCTGCGTGTTGGTGAAGATACGATTTTCACTAACAAATATCTGGCAGTGGCGAATGTTATCTACACGATTGATGAGCCGCTGTATTATCTTCACAACAATGACGGCTCGGCGATAGAAACATATAATCTTGATGTCAATCGAATGATTTCAGGAAAGTTGCAGCTTATTCAGGCGAAAGATGATTTAAGCGATGAACTGAAACGGAATGGCATGGATACGTATGAGCTGTGGGGAGGAGAATACATACTTTCCTCCGTTCAAATTGGCTATGCCCTAGCAAGGGATAACGAATTATCATTTGCTGAAAAATGTAAGGCTTTGAAAAGCTACCATTTGAATTCCTTGGTTAAAAATCAATGGAACCGCCTAAAAGTAAAAGATATTATTGAAACAAAAAGCATTAAGGCAATTCCGGTTTTTCTATTGAAAATAAATTGGATTGTTATTACAGAGTTGATGCTCATCCTGTTTTGTAAAATGGGACTTAAAATCAGCTGAGAAAGGGCAGAGATGAAAGTATTAATAGATTTGACTTCTCTTGCAGATAATTTTTCTGGAATAGAACGTTTTGCACTTAGTATTACGAAAGAACTGATTTCGGATCAGAGCAGAAGTGATATTGAATATATACTCGTTTTCAAAAATGAGGTGCATAAAGAATTTGCTGAAGAGCAGCATAATGTAAAAAAAATTATTGTAAGAGGAAAGAACAAGCTAATTTTTAATCAGTTGCAGCTACCATTAAAACTAGCAACTATAAAAGCGGATTACTACTTTTTCCCGGCTTTTCCGGCACCATTTTTCTTTTTTGACAGAAATGCAATCAGCGCAATACACGATGTTGGATGTTGGGATTGTCCAAGTAAGAATAAAAAGTACATGACTCTCTATTTTAAGCTCATGTACAGAAAAGCTGCGCTTGGGCATAAGAAAGTCGTTACGGTGTCACAGTTCTCTAAAAATCGGATTTCAAAGATTTTGAAAAAAGAGTCTGATGAGATTGCCGTTATTTATGATGGTTTATCGGATTGCTTTGCAAACTTTTACTATGATAGAGGACAAGATATGAAGGCTAAGGAAACCTATGGACTTCCAGAAAGATATATTCTCTGCCTCTCAACGTTAGAGCCGAGAAAGAATATGAGGCTCTTAGTAGATGCTTTTAGTGAACTGATTAAAGAAAAAAAAATTGATACCAACTTGGTTCTAGCTGGAAGAAAGGGTTGGTTAATGGATGATTTACTTTCCAATCTGGATAAGGAAATTGTTGATCGAATTCATTTCACCGGATTTGTGGAGGATGATTTATTGCCGTATGTGTATAGGAATGCACAGGTCTTCGTATTTCCGTCAGTATATGAGGGATTCGGAGTGCCTCCAATTGAAGCGATGTCTATGGGGATTCCTGTGATCTCCTCAGATGCAGCTTCATTACCAGAGGTTTTGGGTGAAGCAGCTTATTATTTTGAAAATCGAAAACTAAAAGATTTGAAGAAACAGATTGTAGCCGTTATGAATCTTCCAAAAGATAAAATTGATATGACAAAAAAGGCTGGGGTTGAGCAAGCACAGTTATTTAATTGGAAAACTGAAGCTTTGAAGCTAAGAGATACTTTACTTATACAAAGATGATGATTGAATTTGACTCACATACTTTATGGGTGAAAGTAAAAAAACAAGAAGGAATTGGAAAAATGAAATTTTCACTAATTATTGGTACATTAAATCGATGTAGAGAATTGGAAATATGCTTAGAGTCACTTAGAAAACAAGTGTTTAGAGATTTTGAAGTCATAATTATAGATCAAAGTATAAATGATAGTACTCAGCAATTAGCAAATGGATATCAGGATTTAAATATAATTTATGAACATGTTGACTTTATGGGATTGTCGAAGGCGAGAAATTATGCTTTGAAAATGGCACATGGAGATTATTTTGCATTAATAGATGACGATGCATATTATGATGAACGATATCTTTGGGAAGCTGATAAAGTTTTAAATGATGATAGAGAAATGATTTTAGTTGGAAATATCGTTCAAAAGAGTATGTTAAAAAAATATTCTTCAAAAAAACAACTTAAAGCAATAGGATATCATCAGATTATGAAAAATTGTCCTTCACCAGTATTAGTTTTTCCATATACTTTATATTGTAAGGGAATATGTTTTGACGAAAATTTTGGTGTTGGGGCGACATTTGGCGCTTGTGAAGAAACGGACTTGATTTTAGAAGCGCTAGATAACAAATATCAGATAGGATATTGTGAGAATATGTTTGTTGTTCATCCGACAATGCAACACTCATTTGAAATTGAAAATACTACAGAAGTAAAAAAAAGAGAAAATTATGCACGTGGTTTGGGAGCTTTGCTGGAAAAAGATAAAGTTATAAGAAAAAATAAAAGACTACACTATTATGAAATGGAAAAAAAGTGCAAAATTTTATTAAAGAAAACTGGGCTATTTGGGAAAAAAGAAAAAGATTTAGCCATTGCTGATCTTAGAGGGTTAAACACAGGAAAAAGAGATTTTAGAAAACTATTAGAGAAGGAGACTTATAGATGATTCCAAAGATTATTCATTACTGTTGGTTGAGTGATGATCCCATTCCCGAATCACTTCAAAAATGCATGAATTCATGGAAAGAGAAAATTCCAGAGTACGAGTTCAAAAAATGGGATTTTACGATATTTCCAAAATCTGAATCTAAATGGGTGGAAGAAGCATTTGATAATAAGAAATATGCATTTGCGGCAGATTATATTCGACTATACGCAGTTTACAACTATGGTGGCATTTATATGGATATGGATATTGAACTTATAAGAAGATTCGATGATTTATTAAATGCACCATATATGATGGCATATGAAAGACCTAATCGTAATGGAATTGAAGCAGGATGCTTTGGAGCAGAAGCAGGAAATCCTTTTATCAGCGATTGTCTAAAGTACTATGAAGGAAGACATTTTGTCAAAAGTGATGGTACTTTTGACAAAATGCCACTACCATTAATAATGAAAGATTGCTTGGTAAGAGGTGGATTTGAGTATAACCTATTTGATTGGGATTACTTTACTGCCAAATCTTATGAAACAGGAGAAGAAAAAATTACGACTAATACTTATTGTGTTCATCATTTTGCCGGCACATGGAAGACGGAAAGTGAAATTAAAATTATAAAGAACACTCAAAGATTGCAAAAATATTTTGGATATAAAGTAGCGCGTAATATAGCGGAGTATGTTGATACTTATAGTAGTCAAAAACTCAAAGGTATTGTTCAATTGACATGTGAGAAAATTGGACGTAAGAAAAAGGATAAGAGCGAATGAAGAACCTTTCCAAAAAAACAATTTCATTATTTGATTTATGTGTTGGCATACTAGTCTTTCTGTTTTGCTTTGAACATGCCTATGTTATATCAAGTAATAGCGATATGTACAATATTTTATCTAACAGTGAGTGGATATTCTATTTTGTGCTTATTGGATTGATAATAGGTACAGGAAAATATAATAAAATGCAATTAGTAATACTTGCATTTGTTGGGGTATCACTTTGTATTGTCTACATTCAAAGTGGGTATGCAGCACCATTAAAGATGTTTATTGTAATTATGGCAGCAAAGGGAAGAAATTTTGATCACATTGTATCAATAATATTCAATGCATATATTTGTGCTATATTTGTCACAGTGTTACTTTATTTACTTGGTATATCGAACAGTGGCATCCAAAGAAGAGGTTATTCAGCGATAGGATTTGGTTCCGCAAATGTCGTCGGAGGATATATTTTGATATGTTATTTAATCTGGCTATATAAAGCAAGAAACCATATAAAAATATTGATTGTAACTGCTGTTATTGCACTTTTTGTATATTTTGTTATAAATAACAGGAGTGTTGTATTCTTGACTTTACTTGCACCGTTATGTCTTCAATGCTTTAAACATCTTGTCAATTCAAATAAGGGTAATATAATTTTAAAAAATACAATTGTTTGGCTTCCTGTTATTTGTATTTTGATTTGTATAATTACAGCAGAAATGTATCCCATAAATTCAGTAATTCAGAAGATTGATGTATTATTTAATCAGAGAATTTATCTTAACTACAGGAATATTACACTTTATGGTGTAAAAATTTTTGGACAGTATATAATTTGGGGAAATGGACAAACCTTTTATAATCCTATTACAGGTACATATAGTACCTATAATACAGTTGATAATTCATATATATGCTTGCTTATACAAATGGGTGTAGCTATGACTGTAATATATGTTTTGCTTTTTGCAAAAGTTGCAAAAAAAATGTTTGCAGAAAAAAATGCAGCATTGCTATGCTTTATGGTAATACTTGCGTTTTATGGAATGACTGAGTCTTCAATTCTTGATGTTTTTGTAAGTGTTCCATTCATTTCTCTAATGAGTTATACTCCGCTAAGCAGAACTTTACCTTGTAGAAGGTATGCTGTTAAGTTTAAGCTTATCAGATATACGATTGGCCTATAAAACTAGGGTCAACATAGTTTCATTGATTTGTGTGGCGGTTATCCTTGCTTTTGATATTTATACTTTCTTTAATTATATGGGAACCAGTGAAACTATGATTCCTTATCAGTCATTCCTTTTTAAATGATAGGAGCTTTATTATGAAAAAACAGCACATAGCATGGATTGATATCCAAGAAAGCATTTTAGATTATTAACGGGCGGAAAAAATGATTAATCAGATCGTAACATTAAATCGATACAAGGAGAACATATGATACCTAAAATAATACATTACTGCTGGTTGAGCGGAGATGAAGTCCCTGAAAATTTGAAAAAATGTATGGACAGCTGGAAAAAAATCATCCCAGACTATGAGTTTGTCAAGTGGGATTTCACTAAATTTGATAAATCAAGTTCTGCTTGGGTAAGTGAGGCTTTTGACAACAGAAAGTATGCTTTCGCATGTGATTATATTCGACTTTATGCCGTCTATAATTATGGGGGCATTTATCTTGATATGGATATGGAAGTATTAAAACGCTTTGATGATTTCTTAAATCAACAGTATATGCTTGCATATGAGAGAGAAAGTTGCAAGGGAATCGAGGCTGGCTGCTTTGGTGCAGAACCCCATTCGGAATATATTAAGAGGTGCTTGGATTATTACACTGATCGGCATTTTATAAAGGAGGACGGGTCGTTTGATCAACTCCCTTTGCCGCAGATTATGCAAGCTGAACTTGATAAGATGAAAATTAATACTGAAGTTAAGACCTGGGATTATTTCACAGCAAAATCATATGAAACAGGAATAATTTCACCTACCTTAAACACATACACAATCCATCATTTTGCTGGTTCGTGGAAAACGCCTCATGAGGCAAAGACTATAAACGTCTATAGATACTTTGCAACAAAATATAGGGGCAAAAAAGGACATGTGTTTGGTAGAATTTGCAGTTTCCCTTACAGGGTGAGGGTAAAAGTAGATGATTTGGGCTTTGCTAGCACAGCAAAGTTTGCAGTGAAGAAAGTATTTAAGAGGGTATGAAAGTGGAAGTAACCCAGAAATAAAGGTAAACTGATAATAAAGAGTATCTGGTGGATGGAGGGTTTTAGTTATATGGGTTCAAACGCATTAAGACAAAATTATTATCGGCTTGATTATTTAAAACTGTTTTGCGCTTTTGTCGTCATCGCCATACACACGAGTCCATTACTTGCACTGAGTGAATTTGCGGATCATATATTTGATGACTGTTTTACTGTTTATGCAGTTCCAATCTTTTATGCGTGTACTGGATTTTTACTGATAGTTAATGGAAATGAAGAAAACTCGATATCCCTGAGGCATCATATAAGAAAGACAATAAAAAAAGTTGTTCGTCTTTATTTGATTTGGACTGCGGTGTATATGCCGCTAACGATTTATGGCTGGACGGTTAATAAGAATCTATATGGTGACTCTATTGCTATATCTGCAGTGAAATTTATAAGGAGCTTTCTGTTTGTTGGGGAAAATTACTATTCGTGGACTCTGTGGTATTTGAACGGCTTGATTGTAGCTTTACTAATCATATATGTGCTAAGCAACAAAATGACTATAAAGGAAATGTTCATTCTCTCATCTATGCTCTATGCGATAGGTATTGGGCTTAATGCCGGAGTGACATTTTCTGAATATTTGTCTTCGTCAGTTTCGACAGGTATTGCTCTATATTTTAAGGCTTTTGTTACAACACGTAATGGGCTGTTTCAGTCTTTTGCGTTTATTACTACCGGTATGGCTTGCGGGTTAGCTACAAAACAAGGAAGTAGGTTATTAATTTCCGGGCACAAGTTTAAATCCACAGCCTTTAAGCTGGTTAGCTATAATGATGTTAGTAGCTTAAAAAGCAGCACTTTTGTGACCGCAATTACTCTTTTTATCGCTAAATTTGCATGTAGCTTCAGCGGCATCGGGGGGGGGTATCTGAGCCAATTACTTACACTTCCCACTTTTTGTTTTTTGTTTAGAGGTATCTCATACTGGTGTATGAAAAGTGATGATGAACAAATGAATGAGCGAAAGAAAGTCACTGAAAAGGAAGGCACTGATAAACGAATGATAGATAGAGGAATTATTTGCAGGAAGCTGAGTACTAATATTTATTTCGTTCATATGTACTTCGTAGCGTTATGCGCTTTAGCGATATTCGGTGAAGGAAATTGCAATAATTTTTATTCGTTCTTTATAGTATGCGCTTGTGCTACATCAGTTGGTTTGGTAATGATTCTGATAGCAAAATGGAGAAGAACGAAAAGTACATCGTGCCACTCTGCAACTACATGATAGAGTAGGGCATGGAAGTAACCGTCAGCATTTTTGCTGTTGAGAAAGCACACTTGCTCGGAACGCCCGAGGAACTTTCAGTGTTTAAGATATAATAATATTGGCTTTTGATGCCTAAAGAGGAGAGACCACAGGATGCAGAAATCTTTAGCTAAAAATTCTATATATAATATTATTTACACGGGCGGAAATATAATTTTCCCGTTTTTTACATCTATTTATGTTTCTCGTGTATTACTGCCAGCCGGTGTTGGAACAGTAGCTTATGCTCAGAATATAGCTTCGTATTTTGTGACGTTGGGAGCATTGGGGCTGTCATCCTATGGAGTAAGAGAATTTGCTAAGGTAAGGGAATGCGATAAAAAAAGGAATAAACTTTTTACGGAGCTCTTTAGCTTAAATTTAATATCTACGAGCATTGCTGTAATTGGGTATATTCTTCTTGTATGCATAAATAACGGTTTCAATGGTGAGTGGTATCTTTATATTGCCTGCGGATTGACTGTGTTTTTCAACTATATAAATATTGATTGGCTTTATCAGGGGATGGAAGAGTATGGCTATATTACGGCTAGAAGTCTCCTTGTAAAGACATGTTCATTCTTGGCTATTCTGCTTTTGGTAAAAACAAAACAGGACTATGTTATTTATGCATTGATTAGCAGTTTTGGTACCGGGGCAAATTATTTATTTAATGTATTTCATGCCAGAGCATTTATACGATTTGATTTTACGGAGCTGAGAATAAAGCGACATCTAAAATCTGTTTTCACCATCTTTTTAATTATTTTCTTATCGACAATCTATGCAAAAATAGATACAACAATGCTTGGAGCTATGGCGACTGAGGAATCCGTAGGGTATTATACCTACGCACAGAAAACAGTTAATATTGTTATTATGATGGGAAACGCTGTTACTGCATCACTGTTGCCAAGACTTAGCTACTATTATGATAGTGATCGAAAGAGTTTTTATAAGTTGCTGGACAAGGCCTTTCAAGTTATGTGTGTGACGTTACTGCCGCTGTGCGTAGGCTTGTTTTTGGTAGCGAATCACGCTGTAATATTCCTTTATGGGGCAGAGTTTCAGCCTACTGCTCTTACAATCCGCTTACTATGCCCTTTGATACTAATTAAAGGATTTGGAGATTTGTATTGCTATCAAATGGCTTATGCCTCCAAAAATGAAAAAATCATTGTACCTGCTTCAGCTACAGCTTCCGCAATCAATGTGGCTACTAATGCTGTGTTGATTCCATCGCTTATGCAAAACGGTGCAGTAATCGCTTCTGTGGCGAGTGAACTTATAACCAATATGGTGCAATTCGTTTATATGAAGAAAAAGGTTAAATTCAAGTTGAATATGAAGCCACTTGTACAATCAATAATAACGGTGGCTGCTATGGCTGTTTGCGTATGGAAGGTCGGCACGCTAAATTTTTCAAATACTGTTTTGCTTGCTTTAGAGGTGATAGTAGGATCTGTAGTGTATGTTGTATTGAATATATTAATGAAAAATCAGCTAATGTTGGAGGTAATCAACATGACAAAGCAAAGAATTCATAATGCAACCAAAAAGAGAATATAGCCATGTGCCGTCAACTGCGATGTCGTTCATATATTGTCGATATGTGAACTTCCAGTAAATTTACGACTAAAATCGATTTACCCGCATAAATACTGTAAACGCTCCATATCCGGTACCTTTTCTGTCCTCTGAAAAATTGAGATAATTACCTCAAAACTATTCGAGTCTAAAAAGTTTAGTACTGAACTTTTAAGACTTGCTATCTGAAGGTATAGCATGAAATCTCAAACAAGTTTAGTGGCATCACAGGTTCGCCTGCAGCACTGGGCAGAGCAGATCAAAGACTGCCAGAACCGCCCCGAAGACATGGATGTAAAAACATGGTGCGACCGGAATGGTCTTACCAACTGAATAGTGTCGACAAGTCGCTTCTGGTACAGATGTTTTTGAACCAGCAGGAACAGCTGGAATCTCTGACAGCGGAAATCCATTCCCTGAATGAAAAGATGCAGCTGATGATGGAACAGCTGATTCTTTCCAAGAAAGAACGCTTCGGACGTTCCTCTGAAAAAATGGATGACTTCAGCCAGATCAGTTTCATGGAAGTGGACGGAAACATTGTATTCTTCAATGAGGCGGAAGCTGTCAGTGATCTGGATGCTCCGGAACCCGATGATCTTGAAGCTGATTCAAATAAAAAGCAGACCAAGACCAAGGGAAAAAAGGAAAAGGACATGTCCGGTTTTGATGTCAATGTCATTCCTCACTACATGACGGAAGAAGAACTGACGGAAAAATTCGGTAAAAACGGCTGGAAACAGCTGCCTGATGCCATATCCAGAAAGTACCATTTCATCCCTGCCAAGATTAAAGTGGATGAACATCATATCGGCGTGTATGCCGGTAAAAAGGATGGAACCATCATCAAGGCAAAACATCCTAAGGGTCTTCTTCATGGCAGTCCGTTATCTGCATCCCTTGCAGCAGCTATCATGAACGCAAAGTATGTCAATGCAGTTCCCCTGTACCGGTTAGAGCAGGAGTTCAAACGGTATGGGCTGGCAATCACGAGACAGAACATGGCGAACTGGATGATTCGTCTTGGTGAGGAGTATATCGCCGTGATGTGGGATTATCTCCATGAACTTCTGTACGATTACCATGTGATACAGGCGGATGAAACACCATGTCTGGTAAACAGGGATGGACGCCCGGCAGGAAGCAAAAGCTACATGTGGGTATACCGCAACGGTTACATGTATTCCGACAGACAGATCGTGCTGTATGAATACCAGTGCACAAGAAATGCTTCCCATCCGAGGGAATTTCTGAAGGACTACAGCGGTATCTGCGTGACGGATGGCTATCAGGTCTACCACACTCTTGAAAAAGAGAAGGAAGATCTGACGATAGCAGGATGTTGGGTACACTGCCGCAGGCGCTTTGAAGAAGCGCAGGAAGTCATTCCCAAGGATGCCAGAAAAGGAACCACATCCTATCTCATAATGAAACAGATCCAGGCAATCTACCGGGAAGAAAAGAAACTTAAAAGTCTGACTTCCGAAGAACGACTTGCGCAGCGACAGGCGATTATTAAACCGCTTGTCGAGGCTTTGTTTGTGTACCTGAAACAGAATGACTGTCAGGTTCCCAAAACAGGCAAGCTCAGAGAAGTTTTCACCTATGCACTGAATCAGGAGAAATACCTTATTACCTGTATAAGAAAAATTATCCGATAGAGACAGGAAGAATCATGCGCGAAAAGTATGAGAGTGGCTTGATTCGGAATGAACATGAATTTAAGGAGGTGCTGAATAATGTGTTATCTAGTAGCGAAAGATCGTGATGCACATGGCTGTTTTGCTCTGAAAACGACTCATGGAAAGCATCTGGTAGAATTAAAGAGGAAATTGAATAAGGCCGTTGGGTATAAGGGAATACAGCTTGTAACAATCAGCAGGCCAACTGCGTATGGCGAGTACGCACCTTACCACTTTGTGGATACAGACCAGGAGTTTCAGGCTATCGTCAAGGGACTTCGTCCATGAGAAAAAAACGCCGTGTGAACTCCAGGAGTTCACACGGCATTTTTTGAAGGTGGATATATAGTTTATAACGAAAATAAACGGAGTGTGACACAAAATGAATTTATCAAAAATACATCACATCGCAATCATCGTATCTGACTACGAAGCAGCAAAGGATTTCTATGTAAACAAACTGGGTTTCTCAGTCATCAGGGAAAACTACCGCCCAGAGCGTAAGGAATGGAAGTTGGATCTGCGTGTTAACGAGCATACAGAGCTGGAGATTTTCGCTGAGGAAAACCCGCCGAAACGTGTAAACCGGCCGGAGGCCTGCGGTCTGCGTCATCTTGCGTTTTGCGTAGACAGTGTGGAGCAGACGGTCAAAGAATTGGCGGAAGTTGGAATTGAATGTGAGCCAATCCGTGTGGATGATTACACCGGCAAGAAGATGACTTTCTTTCATGATCAGGATGGACTGCCGCTGGAGCTGCACGAATAATTATGGGAGAGAAAAGAGCAGATAAACCCCGGAAGCCCGGCGGGGGCCGAAAGAAGCTGAAGCCGGAGTACGATGC
>OLRA01000926.1_pt1 | contig 37163 bp, 26 predicted proteins | sample 1673011 | NCBI WGS metagenome assembly OLRA01 (sample SAMEA3136746, study PRJEB25190) | human gut metagenome | reverse complement strand
GAGGTCGGAAAACGAAAGTAGGAAGAAAACTACTTCGTTTTCCTCCTACTCGATTCCGCATCATTCATTTAGCAAGGTTTTCTTGGAATTATGTCTTAAAAACATTATTTTTGCAAAACATAATATTTACGGCTATGAAGTTTGTACGTATCATTATTAATATGTACCTTTACGGCGTGAAACTAAAAATCCTAACAAGCCTCTATTCAAAACTCCAAATTCAAAATTCAGTATATGGTTACGCTTAACGAACTTCTGGCGAGCCGCGACGCACGCCATGCTATGCAGCAACAGCTGCTGGCTGATCATTCGGGAAAAACACTGGTGTGTCTGACTGTTGTCGTGCCAGGAAGCGTGAAACGTAACCATCAGTCGCTCGTTGTGGCGCACGCCGCAGTGGACGCCATACGAGAAGCCTTCGCTCCCGAAGAAGGCTGCCTCATAGAACGTGACCTGCAGACCGGCTACGAGGCGTATCTCATAACGCCGATGCCACTCCTTGACGCCAAGCTCACTGCCACAAGAATAGAGGACACGCATCCGCTTGGACGCCTGTTTGATATCGACATCATAGACGAGAACGGTGTACCGGTGTCGCGCGACAGAGTGGGAGGACAGCCGCGCCGCTGTCTCGTCTGTGACCATGAAGCCCGCTTCTGCATGCGAAAAAGATGGCATACGCAGGACGAAATCTGGGCTAAGATAAACCAGATGGTGGCAGACTACGAACAAGACCATCCATAAATCAATAAAAAATATAGCTTCCTTAACACTACTAACTACTTTACCTATGGAAATCCAGACCATCTCCCCCTCCATTCCCCGCCAACGCCGTCGCATTGAGTCATTCCTTCAATCTAACGGACTGAGGTATGACGATATGGACTATTACGCTTTTGTTGTGGATGAGTCGACGGACGAAATAGTGGCTGGCGGCGGACTAAAGGGTGGTGTCATAAAATGCGTGGCAGTGTCGGACGGACACAAGGGAGAGGCGGTTGCAAACATGATTGTCTCGCACCTCATTGCCAAGGCAAACGCAGAGGGTTTCCAATGTGTGAAACTCTTCACCAAACCACGTAACCGCCAGCTCTTCGAGAGTCTGTCCTTCCGTATGCTTGCCGAAGCGCCGGAGGCTATACTCATGGAGACGGGTATAGGCGGAATATCCGATTATCTGAAGACGCTCAAGCGGACGGCAATGGAGGCTGCTGAGACTGAAGCTGTGGAGGCTTTGTCTACGGATAAAAAACATGTGGGTTGCATTGTCATGAACTGCAATCCCTTCACTCTCGGGCATCGTTATCTTGTGGAGAGCGCATCGCGTATGGTGGAGCGTCTCTTCGTCATCGTTGTCAGGGAAGACCGTTCTGTCTTCTCTTACAAGGAGCGCAAGGCGATGGTCGTGGATGGAACAGCCGACCTGAAGAACGTGACGGTCTGCGACGGCAGCGAATATGCCATCAGCGACACCACGTTCCCCACTTATTTCCTCAAGCGTCTGTCGGATGCCACCGACACGCAGATACTCCTCGACCTTGATCTTTTCCGTCGTCATATAGCCCCGGCACTTGGTGCTGAGGTTCGCTTTGTCGGCACCGAACCCACCGACGAACTCACACGCAGATATAACGAACTGATGATGCAGAGCCTCGGCGAGGACCACGTGGTTCAGATACAGCGTCTCGAGAACGGCGGAACGGCGGTCAGCGCCTCGCGCGTTCGTGGAGCAATGGACCGCAACTGTCTGAAGGAAGCCGCACAGCTTGCGCCACCCACCACCATACCTTATATAATAGCGCATCTCGCAACACGTGCCCTTCATGCCGAACTCGACACCACTCCCAAGCCGGGACTCGTGGACAAGCATGACAGTGGAGCGCACCGCGATATGGACTATGCGCTGATGTCGCGCAGCATCCGTGCCCTCCATCCCTATTTTGTCAGACTGGCTCTCCTCGGTTTCGCTGAAGAAATGCCGTGCCATGAGGATATCGTAAAGATAGGCATTGAGGCGGAGCGTGCCATGTACGAAGCCACCAACGGCGTGAATACATACAAGGGAGCGCTGTTCTCAATGGGACTTGCTGTTGTCGCCGCGGCAGGAAAGGCATGGCAAGAAGCCGAAGTGACGCCGCAGAATCTCTCTGCCGCTATCACGAAACTTGCCTGTGCATTCCCCGACACAAAGGGTACGCACGGCAGCAAGGCGAAGCAGACAGCCTCTTCCGAAACGGGGACGTTCAAGGGAGCGCTCGACAATGCCCGTGAAGGTTATCCCATGCTCTTCGCAGACTGGCTTCCCTTCTATGACAGTCTGCGTAAGAACGGCGAACCGCACGCCCTTCACCTTACGCTTCTCCGCATAATGTGCGACCTTGACGACACCAATATAGTCTATCGCACCTCGCTTGCCATGATGAGGCAGGTGAAGAAAGAATCGCGCGATGTAATCCGTAAGTGGAGTGGGGCGGAGGCATCCGCTCGTCCTGACCTCGACACCATCCTCAGTGACATGAACAATAGCTTCGTTCAGCGCAATGTTTCGCCGGGCGGAAGTGCCGATATGTTGTCGCTCGTGGTCTTTATAAGTGGCGTTCTCAGTTGATAATGCCAATTTGGAAACTCGAAATAGCAAACGCTGAATCGAAGCCTTGCATTTGTGGAAAAGAGCGCGGTAAAAGGAAAAATCAGCCCCAAATCTTTGGTGGGTTGATTTAAAATATGTATCTTTACCGCGTGAAATGACAGTTCGCAGAACGACGATGTTATGTGCGGACACAATGAGAATTTTTTCATCCATTACTACTCGCGCGAGCGTAAGTATTGAAGCAGTCCTATTCAGTGTTTTTAGAACAGGAGTGTTGTCGTATTTACGTGTTTTTACTAAAACAATAATCTTACACCACATCTCCAATACACATTTCTATATATACTGATATGGAATAAAACGATAAACTATGATTTTATCACCCCAAACCTCTGGCAGTTTTGGCTGTCTCAAAGAATTAATAAAACCTTTAACTCTATAAAACTATAAACAATCTAACTTTATGGTAGAAGTAATCAATCATGGAGTTTACCTCCTTAACGGCAATGAAATCGTAAACGAGTGTCAGACCCTTACCCCGGACGAGGCTCGCGAGAACACTATCACCTACGGCATCCTCCGTTCACACGACGTTGATGGATCGAAGGGCAACAAGATGCGCATCCGCTTCGACGCTATGATGTCACACGATATCACATACGTTGGTATCATCCAGACAGCACGCGCCAGCGGTCTCGAGGAGTTCCCGCTTCCTTATGCCATGACCAACTGCCACAACTCACTCTGTGCTGTTGGCGGTACAATCAACGAGGATGACCACGTTTTCGGTCTCTCTGCAGCTAAGAAGTATGGCGGTATCTATGTACCTGCTAACCAGGCTGTTATCCACCAGTATGCTCGTGAGATGATGGTTAAGTGCGGCAACATGATCCTCGGATCTGACTCGCACACTCGTTACGGCTCACTCGGCAACATGGGTGTTGGTGAAGGTGGTGGCGAGCTCGTTAAGCAGCTCCTCAAGAACACTTGGGACATCAACGCTCCTGAGGTGGTTCTCGTATGGCTCGAAGGCAAGCCCAAGAAGGGTGTTGGTCCTCACGACGTTGCCATCTCTCTCGTAAAGGCTACATTCGAGAGCGGCGTTGTCAAGAACAAGGTGCTCGAGTTTGCTGGACCTGGCGTTAAGGAACTGCCTATCGACTTCCGTAACGGCATCGATATCATGACCACTGAGACCACTTGCTTGAGCTCTATCTGGGTAACAGACGAAGAGGTTAAGCACCACTACGAAATACATGAGCGTCCGCAGGACTTCAAGGAACTGAAGCCGGGCAACGTAGCTTACTACGATATGATGATCCGCATCGACCTCTCTACACAGGAGGCTATGATCGCTCTGCCTTTCCACCCGTCTAACGCTGTTACCATCCACGAGCTCCAGGCTGATCCGGTTGGTATCCTCACACGCATTGAGGAAGATGCTAAGAAGCGTTTCGGCGACAAGGTGGACGTACACCTCGTTGACAAGATTGTTGACGGTAAGGTTTACGCAGACCAGGGCATCATCGCAGGTTGCTCAGGCGGTACATATGACAACCTCGCCGAGGCTGGCGCTATCCTTAAGGGCAAGAGCATCGGTAACGACTACTTCACAGCTTCTGCATATCCTCTGTCAACACCGGTGTCAATGGCTGTTACACGCGAAGGCATCACAGCTGACCTCATCGAGGCTGGCGTCGTAATGAAGCCCGCATTCTGCGGTCCTTGCTTCGGTGCTGGTGACGTTCCTTCTAACAACGGTCTGTCTATCCGCCATACCACACGTAACTTCCCCAACCGTGAAGGCTCAAAGCCGGGTCAGGGACAGCTCTCACTCGTGGCTCTTATGGACGCACGCTCTATCGCTGCTACAGCTGCTAACGGTGGCGTTATCACCGCAGCTACAGACGTTGAGTATGAGAACACACACAAGCCTTACGCTTACGACGACAAGATTTACAAGTGCCGCGTATACAACGGCTTCGGCAAGGCTCGTCCTGAGACAGAGCTTCGCTACGGTCCGAACATCAAGGACTGGCCTAAGATGTATCCGATGCAGGAGAACATGATGCTCGAACTCGCTGCCGTTATCCACGACCCCGTTACCACAACTGACGAGCTTATCCCGTCAGGCGAGACCAGCTCATACCGCTCTAACCCGTTGAAGCTTTCTGAGTTCGCTCTCTCACGCCGCGTACCTGAGTATGTTGGTCTGAGCAAGGAAATCCAGAAGCAGGACCTCGCACGCCGTGAGGGTAATGTGTCTGAGAACATAGCTGCTGCTCTCAAGGCTGTTGGCGCTTCTGCAGAGAACACATCATTCGGCTCTTGCGTATTCGCTAATCGTCCTGGTGACGGATCGGCTCGTGAGCAGGCTGCTTCTTGCCAGAAGGTGCTTGGTGGCGACGCTAATGTTTGTTACGAGTACGCTACAAAGCGTTATCGCTCTAACTGTATCAACTGGGGTATCGTTCCGTTCACCATCGCTAAGGACGTAGAGTTCAAGTTCGAGCAGGGCGACAAGATCTTCGTTCCTGGCATCCGTGAGGCTATCCTCTCAGGTAAGGAGGAGATTGACGCACAGGTAATCGCTAAGGACGGCGTTCATCCGCTTCACCTCTTCTTCCAGAACCTCACCGCTAATGAGCGTCAGATCCTGGCAGACGGCTGCTTGATGAACTTCTATGCAGCAGCTAAGAAATAATACGAATCAACCCTAAAGCCAAAATTAAAAACTAATAATCCTTATAAAAACTATGGAAAAGAAAATTCAGATGACCACTCCTCTCGTAGAGATGGATGGCGACGAGATGACCAGAATCTTGTGGAAGATGATCAAGGATGAGCTCATCACTCCGTTCGTTGACCTCAAGTCAGAATATTACGACCTCGGTCTTGTTAAGCGCGACGAGACTTCGGACCAGATCACAAAGGACGCTGCTGAGGCTACAAAACGTCTTGGTGTGGCTGTTAAGTGTGCCACCATCACACCTAACCACCAGCGTATGGACGAGTATAAGCTCCATCAGATGTGGAAGAGCCCGAACGGCACCATCCGTTCTATCCTCGACGGTACAGTGTTCCGCACACCTATCACCATCCCCAGCATCCATCCCGCAGTGAAGAACTGGGAGAAGCCTATCACTATCGCACGTCACGCTTACGGCGACGTTTACAAGAGCGTTGAGATCCGTGCTGAGGAGCCGGGCGTTGCTAAGCTCGTATTCGACGGCGAGAGCGGCAAGCACGAGGAGGTTGTTGTACATACCTTCAAGGGCGCTGGCGTTCTTCAGGCTATGCACAACACCGACAAGTCAATCCGTTCGTTCGCTCATTCTTGCTTCAAGTTCGCTCTTGATACCAACCAGAGCATCTGGTTCTCTACCAAGGACACCATCTCTAAGAAGTATGACGCACAGTTCAAGATTATCTTCTACGAGGTATTCGAGGAGTATAAGGAAGAGTTTGAGAAGCGCGGTCTGGAGTTCTTCTACACTCTCATCGACGACGCTGTAGCTCGCGTTATCCGCTCTAAGGGTGGCTTCATCTGGGCTTGCAAGAACTATGACGGCGACGTTATGTCTGACATGGTTTCTACAGCTTTCGGTTCACTCGCTATGATGACTTCAGTGCTCGTTTCTCCTGATGGCAAGTACGAGTATGAGGCTGCTCACGGCACCGTTACACGCCACTACTACAAGTATCTGAAGGGTGAGGAGACATCTACCAATCCGATGGCTACTATCTTCGCATGGAGCGGCGCATTGCGCAAGCGCGGTGAGCTTGACAACCTGCCCGAACTCGTTAACTTCGGCAACCAGCTTGAGGCAGCTTGCTTCGACACTCTCAATGAGGGCATCGTAACAAAGGACCTCGCCGGTCTTATGGAGGGCGTTGAACCTAAGACAATGAACTCTGCTGGCTTCATCGCAGCTATCCGCGAGCGCCTCGAGGGTCGTCTTGCATAAATAATACGAAGGGCTGACACGTTAGCATCATTATGATGCATGGCGTGTCAGCCCTTTCTTTGTGTTTTTCATTGTTATATGTTCATCGTTCCTTCCTCTCCGTCACATTGGCGAAGAGGAGGACGATGGTCAAAAAAAGAATGATTGTAGATAGGTCAGAGTTGTATAACTATTTTATGACTGTCTTTTCTATTTTGTGTCGTTTTGTCATATCGGTATTGCAAAAGTACAACAAAAAGTTAATAAAACCAAGAAAAACATAGCATAATAAATCATGAATATTTATGATGCTTTCATAGTGTTGGTTTTGTTGTATGTTTTTATTCCAATCTGTAAGCATAATTTTAAAATATGCTTACAATCTGTAATATTATTATAAAATAACTGAAAATTCAATCCTCTTATGATTGGGAGTTGCTTAAATAGTTGTAATTTTGCAATCGTAAAAGGCTAATTAAGGTCAAAAGGTAAAAAGAAGACTGAAAATCAGGAGCCTTACGTTATGCTTTTGTCCGCATTCCGGGCTTTGCATAATGTCTTACAAAACATGATTTAAGGATAAACTTCAGAACACAATATTATATTATTATGAAGACAATGGACAAGATGGTCAGATTCACGAAGATGCATGGCGCAGGCAACGACTATATATATGTCGACACCACTCGCTATGACATACCAGACCCTTCTGCTGCATCCATTGCGTGGAGTCGTTACCATACAGGTATCGGCAGCGACGGACTTGTTCTGATTGGCAATCCTGATGAGGGCGTTGACGCCGACTTCTCCATGCGCATCTTCAATGCTGACGGATCTGAAGCCATGATGTGCGGCAATGCGTCGCGCTGCATTGGCAAGTATGTCTATGAGAAAGGACTTACCACGAAGACGTCGGTGCGCCTCCAGACATTGTCAGGCGTTAAGACGCTTCATCTTCATATAGGAACGGACGGTAGTGTGGAGAGTGTCACTGTGGACATGCTCAAGCCCGCCTTCCACGTTCCCGAACAGTACGACGAGACTGCCGGCGATACGCTTACGGCAGCTTTCCGCACCTTCCGTGGCACTTTCGTGTCTATGGGCAATCCTCACTTTGTCTGCTTTGTTGACGACATCAAGTCGCTCGACATCGCTCGTTTCGGCTCCATTTTGGAGAATGACGCAGCTTTTCCGCAGAGATGCAACATCGAGTTTGCCCAGGTTATGCCCGACGGTTCCATCCGTACAAGAGTGTGGGAGCGTGGCAGCGGCATCACTATGGCATGCGGAACCGGCGCTTGCGCTACAGCAGTGGCTGCCTTCATTGAGGAAAGGTCGTCACGTCGTTCTGCCATCATCATGGATGGCGGCACACTAAACATTGAATGGAATGAAGCCGACGGGCATGTCTATATGACAGGTCCGGCGGCTTTTGTGTTTGAAGGAGAAATCGCATTGCCTTGAATATAAGGCTTTCCCCATGATAAAAAAATAATCTAACGATATGGCATTAGTAAACGAGCATTTTCTGAAATTGTCCGACAATTATCTGTTTGCCGACATCGCCAAGAAGGTTAATGCCTTCAAGGTGTCGCACCCTCAGGTGCGTGTCATCAGTCTTGGCATCGGTGACGTAACGCAGCCGCTCTGCCCCGCTGTCATCGAGGCAATGCACAAGGCTGTGGACGAGATGGCTACGAAAGCCTCTTTCCACGGTTACGGCCCCGAGTGTGGCTACGACTTCCTTCGCGAAGCTATAGTCAAGAACGACTTCGCTCCGCGCGGCGTCAAGATTGACCCTTCCGAAGTGTTCGTCAACGACGGAGCGAAGAGCGATACGGGCAACATCGGCGAGATAGTACGTTGGGATAATTCCATTGGCGTGACCGACCCTATCTATCCCGTATACATCGACTCTAATGTGATGTGCGGTCGTGCCGGAGTGCTGGAGAACGGACGCTGGAGCAACGTCAACTACCTGCCATGCACGGCGGAGAACAATTTCGTGCCGCAGATACCTGATCATCGTGTTGACATGATATATCTCTGCTATCCCAATAACCCCACGGGAACAGTGCTCCCGAAGGAGGAACTGAAGAAGTGGGTGCGCTATGCGCTCGACAACGACACCATCATATTCTACGATGCTGCCTACGAAGCGTATATCCGCGATGCGGACATCCCTCACTCCATATACGAGATTAAGGGAGCACGCAAGTGTGCCATCGAGTTTCATAGCTACTCGAAGACAGCCGGATTCACCGGCGTGCGTTGTGGCTACACTGTCATACCGAAGGAGCTAACCGCTGTCACGCTTGACGGCACCCGCCGCGTAGAGCTAAATCATCTCTGGGACCGCCGACAGTCCACCAAGTTCAACGGCACGTCCTATATCTCGCAGCGTGCCGCCGCAGCCATCTACACGCCGGAAGGCAAGCGTCAGATACGTGCCACCATCGACTACTATATGGACAATGCCCACCTCATGCACAAGGCGCTCACCGATATGGGCTTCGAGGTGTTCGGCGGACGTAATGCCCCGTATCTCTGGGTGAAGATGCCGGACGGCATCGGTTCGTGGAAGTTCTTCGAGCAGATGCTCTATGCCGTAGGTGTGGTCTGCACACCGGGCGTTGGTTTCGGACCGAGCGGTGAGGGCTATGTACGCCTCACAGCGTTCGGCAACCGCGAGGACTGCGAGGAGGCGATGAGCCGCATCCGTGAATGGATGGCAAAGAAATAAGACAAGACAAACAAGACAATAAAAAGAATAACAACAATAAAATAAGAGAATAACAATGGCAAATTTACGATTTGAGGTTGTAGCAGAAGCTTTCAAGAAGAAACCCCTTGAAGTGCTTGCACCGATAGAACGACCCTCTGAGTTCTTCGGCAAGAACGTTTTCAACCGTGCGAAGATGTATAAGTATCTCTCGCGCGACGTCTATGAAAAGCTTATCGACGTAATCGACAACGGAGCACGTCTCGACCGCTCTATTGCTGACGCTGTAGCCAAAGGCATCAAGCAGTGGGCTGACGAGAACGGCGTGACACACTACACACACTGGTTCCAGCCTCTTACCGAGGGTACAGCCGAGAAGCACGACGCCTTCGTGGAGCACGACGGCAAGGGAGGCATGATAGAGGAGTTCTCCGGCAAGCTGCTCGTACAGCAGGAGCCTGACGCCAGCTCGTTCCCGAACGGTGGCATCCGCAACACCTTCGAGGCACGCGGCTATTCGGCTTGGGACCCCACTTCGCCCGTCTTCATCATCGACGACACGCTCTGTATCCCCACCATCTTCATCTCTTACACCGGCGAGGCTCTCGACTATAAGGCTCCGCTTCTCCGTTCCATCCATGCTGTCAGCGAGGCAGCCACAGAGGTATGCCATTACTTCTATCCTGACGTGAAGAAGGTGGTGGCCAACCTTGGTTGGGAGCAGGAGTATTTCCTCGTTGACGAGGGACTCTATTCGGCTCGTCCTGACCTCATGCTCACAGGCCGTACCCTTATGGGACACGATTCTGCAAAGAACCAGCAGATGGACGACCATTACTTCGGCGCCATCCCTGAGCGCGTGCAGGCTTTCATGAAGGATCTTGAGATTCAGGCTCTCGAGCTTGGCATTCCCTGCAAGACCCGTCACAACGAGGTTGCGCCCAACCAGTTTGAGCTGGCTCCGATCTTCGAGGAGATGAACATTGCCATTGACCATAACATGTTGCTCATGTCGCTCATGAAGAAGGTGGCACGTCGCCACGGCTTCCGTGTGCTGCTTCATGAGAAGCCGTTCGCAGGCGTAAACGGTTCGGGCAAGCACAACAACTGGAGTCTTTCCACCGACACCGGCATCCTGCTCCACGGACCCGGCAAGACACCTGAGGACAGCCTCCGCTTCATCGTCTTCATCGTTGAGACTCTCGTGGCTGTATATAAGCATAACGGCCTGCTCAAGGCTTCCATCATGAGTGCCACCAACGCCCATCGTCTTGGCGCCAACGAGGCACCTCCAGCCATCATTTCTTCGTTCCTCGGCCATCAGCTCACGGAGATTCTCCAGCACATCGAGACCTCTGACAAGGACGAACTCTTCAACGTGGCTGGCAAGCAGGGCATGAAGCTCGACATACCTGAGATTCCTGAGCTGCTCATCGACAATACCGACCGCAACCGTACTTCGCCTTTCGCATTCACCGGTAACCGCTTCGAGTTCCGTGCCGTAGGTTCTGAGGCAAACAGCGCCAGCGCCATGATTGTCCTCAATACTGCCGTGGCTGAGGCTCTCCATGGCTTCAAGACTCGTGTGGACGCTCTCATCGCCAAAGGTCTTGACAAGATAAGCGCCATCATTGAGGTGGTTCGTGATGACGTTAAGTACTGCAAGCCTATCCACTTCGAGGGCAACGGCTACTCAGAGGAATGGGTGGAAGAGGCAAAGCGTCGCGGTCTCGACTGCGAGACATCTTGCCCGAAGGTGTTCGAGCGCTACCTCGACGAGGACTCAATCCGCATGTTCGAGAGCCAGAACGTCATGACACGCAAGGAGCTTGAGGCCCGTAACGAGGTGAAGTGGGAGACTTACACCAAGAAGATTCAGATTGAGGCACGCGTATTCGGCGACCTCTCAATGAACCATATCATCCCTGTCTGCACTCACTATCAGAGCCAGCTCGCCAAGAACGTACAGAGCATGTACGACATCTTCCCCAAGGATCAGGCTGACAAGCTCACTTCTCGTAACAAGAAGATCATTGAGGAGATAGCAGAGCGCACACAGCTTATCGAGTCGGGCGTAGAGGAGCTGGTTGAGGCTCGTAAGGTGGCTAACCGCATCGAGGACGAGCATCTCAAGGCCATCGCTTACCACGACACCGTGGCACCGAAGATGGACGAGATCCGTTACCAGATAGACAAGCTGGAGCTTATCGTATCAGACGAACTCTGGACACTGCCTAAGTATCGTGAGCTGCTCTTCATCCGATAGTTTTTTCAGAAGGAAACATACTACTTATATAATAAGCGGAGACTTTCACGGTCTCCGCTTTTTTTGTCCTTACGAGATTTGAAGTGATAAATTCCTGTTTGCTTATTAGCAATGATGTCATCCGTCACAATATTTGCATTTCTAATGCTCAATACTCCTCGTTCAGCGCACAAGGAAATCCTTTGTGCGAAATTTTCGAGTTTTGAGCGGTTGGCGTTAACGGTTTGTTTTTCAGTGAGTTATGTTCTTTTATGAGAGATGATGTAATGAATCAGCAGCAAAAACAAGCCACTTGACATCGTTAAAGAGCCACTTTTACACTCTAATACAGCTACTCTTATGACACAATAAAGCCTCTTTTGCCTTCCAATAGTAACACTATTGGAGTGCAAAAGAGGCTTTATTGAAAAATTACTGTGCCTTGTTGGCAGCAAAAACCTATGAAAAACACTTCGTAATTCTCTAAAACAGATTTTTATTTTGTAACAGGTTTTTACCGCCTGGACGATATTTGCATTATTTCTTGAACTTCTCAGAAAGCTGCTCGATGAGCGCTGTGTCGTTGAAGTAGTCGATGCGCATTGCCTTGCGCACCTCGTCCATGGTCTGAGCGGCTGTAGCGCGAGCCTCCTCAGTACCCTTGCGCAGGATGTTGAAGATCTCGGGGATGTCCTTCTCAAACTCCTGACGACGCTGACGCATCGGCTCCATGAAGCGGTTGAGGACGTTGTTGAGGAACTTCTTGCAGGTGCCGTCGCCGATGCCGCCATGCACGTAATGCTCCTTCAGCTCGTCGAGAGAATGAAACTCAGGCCAGAAATCGGCGAAGTCCTGCGGTGTGCTGAACGCGTCGAGATATGTGAAGACGGCGTTGCCCTCAAGGTTGCCCGGCTCGTCCATGCTCATACGCGGCGCACCGTTCGACATCTTCTTCACCTTCTTCCATACGTCTGCAGCTGAGTCGGAAAGATATATGCAGTTGCCGAGCGACTTCGACATCTTCTCCTTGCCGTCCGTACCCGGAAGGCGGCGTGCCGTGGCATTCTCCGGCAGCATGATGTTAGGCTCGACGAGCACCTCGCCGTATACGGTGTTAAAGCGGCGCACCAGCTCGCGTGCCACCTCAATCATCGGCTCCTGATCCTCTCCTGCGGGCACCGTAGTGGCCTTGAAGAGCGTGATGTCGGCAGCCTGGCTGACGGGATAGCAGAAGAAGCCAAGCGGAATGTTGGCCTCAAAGTTGCGCATCTTTATCTCGGTCTTCACGGTCGGGTTGCGCTGCACACGCGACACGGTGATGAGGTTCATGAGGTATGTGGTAAGTTCGGCGAGCTCAGGAATCTGGCTCTGGATGAAGAGCGTGCACTTCGAAGGGTCGAGACCTGCAGAGAGATAGTCGAGAGCCACCTCTATGATGTTCTGACGGATTTTCTCAGGATTGTCCGCATTGTCGGTCAGGGCCTGAACGTCGGCCATGAACACGAACATACGGTCGAAATCGCCAGCGTTCTGAAGTTCCACGCGGCGGCGCAATGAGCCAACATAGTGGCCAAGATGGAGCTTACCGGTAGGACGGTCGCCCGTAAGGATTACTTTTCCCATATCTTATTCTTTAGATTTAGTCTTATGATTGACGCCGGTTTTTCGCCGGGTATATTAACGACAAAGGGGTTAAAACACTGTCATCCAGCATCTTAACCCCTTAACTGTCGGGATGACAAGATTCGAACTTGCGACCCCTACGTCCCGAACGTAGTGCGCTACCAACTGCGCTACATCCCGATTGCTTGACGAAACGTGTTATGTCTCAAAAGCGAGTGCAAAGGTACGAGTTTTTTCTGATATATAATAATGTTTAAGCAAAAAAATTATCAAAAAGAAATATTTTTAAAAAAGTTGGCGAAATGTTTGGCGGAACGAAATAATAGTACTACCTTTGCACTCGCTAAGAAGAAATCAAGCTTCTTAAACAGTTGGTGCCATAGCTCAGATGGTAGAGCAAAGGACTGAAAATCCTTGTGTCCCCGGTTCGATTCCTGGTGGCACCACAAAAGAAAGAGTTACTCAATAGAGTGACTCTTTTTTTTGTTTTACACATTCCCGAGGTTGCGACGCATGAACCTGCGCATCAAGAAAGTTAGGAAATAGGGGAATGTATAGAAGTGACCATTGAACCCAATATTTCGGTTACACAGTTTTATACCATACTTTATGTCAGGATATTTACCGTCGCCTGATGTCAGCTTTACAAGAGAACGGGTGGCGTTGTCCGTGGCCTTTACTTCGATGGGCACCAATGATGAGGTGTCGCGGATGAAGAAATCTATCTCAAGTGTAGATTTTTCGTTGCGATAGAAGAAGAGACCGTAACCCTGTTTCACCAGCATGTCAGCCACGACATTCTCATATATGGCTCCCTTGTAAGTGCTATAATTCTTGTTTACGCGCATATCGTCCTGCGATTCCTCGTCAAGTGACGCTATGAGCAAGCCCGTATCCTTATAGTATAGCTTATACGATTTAGGGTCGTAATTGCCTTTCAACGGCAGCGACACCTGTGCGAGGCAATAGCAAACATTCACTATGCCAGCATCACGAAGCCACTCCACGGTGCCGACATACTCACGGTTTCTTGCTCCATGCGCTATCTTGCTGATCTGAAATTTCTTATTGTCCTGACCGAGAAATACGGAGATATGGTTGTAGATGCTCTTTATCTTGCCTTTGTCGAGCCCTTGAGCGTATTTGGTTATGTCCTCTTCATAATCGAGAAGCAGCTGGCGCTGGATGGCGAGTGTGCCGCTGAAATTACCTGTAGTGACGAAACGATTTACTACAGCAGGCATACCACCTATCGTCATATACTCACGGAAGAGACCCTCAAGCGTATCCATTTCAAGCTGCGACAATGGAGTGACAGCGCACATCTTCGCGTACAGTCCTTCCACAAATCCGTCGTTATAACCTTTTGCCCAAAGAAACTCCTCGAAATCCATGGAATGCATTGTGTAGTCCTCTTTATATCCCACGCTGTTCGACTCTATTTCACGATAATTGATGCCCATAAGCGAACCCGAACAGATGACATCGTAGCGTCCGTCTATGCAGAATGCTTTCAGGCATGTGGCACATTGCGGACAATCCTGCATTTCATCGAAGAAAACAAGGGTATTACCTGACTCGAACATAAAGTCTGGATTTATGAGCGATATGTTGCGTATGACGCTGTCAACATCATATCCGTCATCGAAAACAGCCTTGTATTTTTGCTCCAAAACAAAGTTGATAGCCACCACATTCCTATAGTTAGCACGGGCAAACTCCATAACGGAAGCCGTCTTGCCCACCTGCCTTGCGCCTTTAATTATGAGCGGCATGTGATCAGAACGATTCTTCCATTCGGTAAGATGTCTGTCTATCTTTCTTCTTAATAGTTTCATAATCAATGAGATTAGTTGATTTAATACACGGCAAAGATAATGAATAATCACAAAATTCCAGCCTTTTTAAGACTAAAAATCACAAAATTCCAAGTGTTTTAGCGGTATTTATCACAAAATTCCAAGGTTTTTCTGGGTTAAAATCACAAAATTTCGCAAAAACAGAGAAGCCCTGCCTATTATTTAGGCTGAGTGAGGGCGTGTCAAAACTGCAATTTATGCCGCATAAAAAAAGCCGGAAGCAAAGGGATGGTTTTCCGATTGCTTCCGACTTGCTTTATAGCGTCGTTACGTACGATGCTTAAAGGTTGCTTCTTACTTTGTCTTGAGCTCCTTCTTGCCGCCTACGATGTAGAGGCCCTTTCCAAGAGCGTTGATGTCGTCGCCGAGGTAGCGTCCGTCGATGCTGTATACGCGGTTGTCAGCCTTGCGTGTGTCAGCCTTGATGTCCTTGATGGCAGTTTCCTCCTTTTTAGTGGTGTTGTCAAGGATGTTCTCCTCGCTGCCTCCCATAAAGTCGAATGACATGGTGCCGTCAGCGTTCTTTCTGATGGCAGTGACAGGCTTGCCCATATACTTCGTGCCGTCAGAGTTCTTGTTGTAGAGCTTTGCTGCAGGGCGTGAGTCGTCTGTCAGCTCGTCGTTCATCACCATTCCGCTTACCATGTAGGGATAGAGGTCGTTCTTGATGCTTCCCAGATCTTGTCCGTTATCGTCGTTGTCAGCGTGGAAGATGGTGCAGCGCTGGTGGTCAGATGCAGAAGCGTTCACCTGGTTTACGCCCCATACACTCTGGTCATAGTCTACGTGTGTGATCATCATGCCGCTTCCGTAGAGAGCTGCGTCCCAACCCTTCTGCTCACGGTTCTCGAGAGTGAAGAATTCCTCAGGATGCTTGTCGTTATAGATGATGAAGGGACGTCCGTAGTCCTGAGTGCTCTTCATAGCCTTGACAGAAGCAGGATCTTCGAGGACGATAGGCTCTGTCCATCCTGCATAGATACGCTCGTAAGCATTGTAGTTGCAGGGAATGAAGCCGCCTCCGTTGTATGATCCGCTTGCCATCACGTCAAAGAATCCCATACCATAGTTGCTGCCGTTTGCAGTGGTGTCATACATGTCGGCGAATCCGAGGCAGTGTGAGAACTCATGGCAGATGGTTCCGATACCTGCGAGCTTCTGGTCGCTGGTGTACTGGCCGGTGTATTCGTTGATGACACGCTCCATTTCGTTGGCGCAAGCGTAAGTGTCCACCTTGCCCTTGCCCTCTGCCGTGTAGTTGAGCACCTTGCCAACGCATGTGTATCTTATCTGATACTCGTGTGGCCATACAGTCTTGGCGTCACCGCCTGAAGCCTCGCCGAGACCGGCGTAGAGCACGAACACCTGATCGGCATAGCCGTCGCCGTCCCAGTCGTAGTCGTTGAAGTTGAATCCGTCAGCCACGGCAGCGTCGCAGCCTTCCTGAATCATGTATCCCACTTTGACATCGATGTTGGCACCGTCATTCTTGCCGTAGTATGATGAGGTATGTGAGAGTGTGTACGGACCGGCGATGTCGAAGTCGAGCTCAAACTTGCCGTTGCTCTGCGAGAGGAAGTAGTCGCTAACAGATCCTACGTATCCGTCTTCGTGTGTGAGCCCCTTCTCGTTTGCCACCATATTATAGTATGCGTTGTCATGACCTTCCTCGAACTTCTGGTTGGGGAACTGTACGAGGATGATGATGCCCTTCTTCTTTCCTTCATAGGTGACGTGCTCGTCGCCGATCTGCACTCTCTGCTGTCCGCCAAAGCTTGACAGGTCGGCGGCTTTTCTTACCGAGTTGAGGCGCTTTGCGCGCTTTTCGCCCACCTGAGCGCGGCGCATTTCGGCTGTGGCAGTCATTATGTCCATGTTGGCAGCCACGTAAACGCCTTCCTTATCCTGGCTTTCCACGTAGCGCATGCCGTTGTCGGCCTGCCACCAGTTCATGTACTCGTCGCCCATCTGTGTTGCTACAACCTGTGTGCCGTCAGCGAGCGTCAGTGTTTTCTTGGCTTGCTTTGCGGGCACTGCGAATGTGGTGCTTGCAGCAAGAGCCAAAGAGAGCATTGCGATGATTTTCTTCATATAATTATATTGATTTTTTGTGATTAGCTTGTAACGTTGGCAAAATTACATAAATCTCAGCAAAACAACAAATTAAATCAACGAATTAGTTTATGAAGAATATAAAAAAGGAGATATGGATAAACAAGTAGCGGAGGTCTCTGGCCTCCGCAGCACCAAGCCTAATACTCATTATAAATATTTATTGTATTAGTATGATTGTATGCTGCGGAGACCATAGACCTCCGCTACTGTAAAATTTAAAATCGCAGGCGAAGCCAAGAACAATTCCTAACTCCTCATTCCTAACTCGTAATTCCTAATTCCTCATTCCTCCTCAGGTGTTCTGAACAGCGAGAAGTTGACGCTGCCGTATGCTCTGTGCTCGATGAAGCCGGGGACGGAGCTGAAGTCGTTCTTCTTGCCATGCTCGAAGACCAGGAGACCGCCGGGCTTGAGCATCTTCTTTCCGAGGATGAGATTAGGGATGGTGGGCAGCTCGGGCAGGGCGTATGGTGGGTCGGCGAAGATGAGGTCGAACTGCTGCTTGCAGGTGCGGATGAAGCGGAAGACGTCGCCGCGGATGAGGATGTTGTCGCGGTCGGCAGATATCTTCTTCATACACTCGCGGATGAACGAGGCGTGGTCGCGGTCTGCCTCCACGCTTATCACCGGCGAGCAACCGCGCGACAGCATCTCGAGCGATATGCTGCCCGTGCCTGCAAAGAGGTCGAGAGCGTTGGCACCGTCAAGGTCGACGTATCCGCCGATGACGTTGAAGATATTCTCCTTGGCGAAGTCGGTGGTGGGTCGTGCCTTGAAGGATCGGGGAATGTCGAAGTGGCGACCCTTGTATATTCCTGTTATTATTCGCATATAGTTCTTCTTTTCTATATATATTATAATGTGTAATCAGATGTTGACGTGCTTGATGTTTCGCACGAACTGCTTCAGCATGTTGAGCAGCGCCTCGTGTCCGGTGATGTTGCCCGACAGACATAGTACGTCCGTCTTGCGCATGCCCAACTGCTGCCATGTGTTGAGGATGTAGTAGGCTGAATCTTCGGTTGTGGAGATCTCGAAGGAGGTGCTTATGCGCAGACGGCCCTTGCGGAACGAGAAGATGTCGACGCGGCGGTCGTGGAAATAGCAGAACATCTTCTCCTGGAATCCTCCCGAGGCGAAGCGGCTGAACTCTGTGATGACGGGACCGAGCAGATGTAGGAACTCGACGTGCAGGAAACGCTCCGTGAGCACGAAGCGCAGGTCCTTGCCCACGGCGAAGGCTGCCACGACGTTGGCGGCAGGAATCTGTATGGTGTCGACGTCGTCGTTCTCGCAGGTGGTGTTGACGTGATGATAGAGTAGGGGAGCGGCGTCAGCGTCGAACTCCTCCGCGGGTATGAGGAGGAGCGGCGTATCGACGTAGACCCTTACCTGACTGAACACGGGATGATACTGCGAGGGCATGGTCTGTCCGTTCTGTGTAGGCGAGGTGTGGACCTGCAGCAGTCGGCAGTCGGCAAGCGCCTGCCTCATGTTTGCAGCCACGGATATGCCCGTCTTCATGCTGTACTGCTCGAAGTCGGTCTGTCCCTCTATTACGGTGTTGGGCGCCGTGAAGGATATGGTGGTCCGTGTGATGCGAATGATGAGTCTCATCTGGTTACTTTATATATATATAAATGTAATGTCTTTATTCGTGTATGTTAGTCGGTGAGGCAGAAGTCGAGGTCTTTCTCTATCTCCTCACGGTTCATGTTCTGTCCGATGAACACAATCTTCTGCATACGGTCGCCGTAAGTGTCGTCCCAGTCGCGTGCCAGTCCCGGATTCTGCTTCATCACCTCGCGAAGCTCTTCCTCAGGCATTGTGGCATACCACTGTCCGGCGTTGCGCATCTCAATCTGCTTGCCAGCCTGCTCGAATACGTAGCAGAGGTTCTCCTCGCCCTTGAAGTAGCAGAGACCCTTGCAGCGGATGACGCTCTTAGGCCATTTCTTTGTGACAACGTAGTCGAACTTGTTCATGTCCAGCGGACGGCGGCGCTTGTAGACGAAGGTGCCGATGCCGTATTCGAGAGCTTCGCCCTCTTCCTCGTTCTCCAGTCCGTGATGGTGATGGTGGTGGCAATGTCCTTCCTCGTGGTCATCGTCGTGGTCATGGTGATGATGCTCGTCGTGGTCATCATCGTGGTCATGATGATGGTGGTGATGTTCTTCCTCCTCCTCTTCTTGGCTTTCGATGCCCTCAATCCATCTTGCAGATGTGGCAACCTTCTGGAAATTGAATTCGTCGGTGTTGAGCAGCTTGTCAAGATTGACGTCGCAGTAGTCGCATGTGATGATGTCGGCGTGCGGCTGCAGCTCGCGCAGTATAGCCTTTATGCGGGCAAGCTCTTCGGGAGTGACCTCCGAAGCCTTGTTGAGGAGAATCTTGTTGCAGAACTCCACCTGCTGTATGACGAGGCTGGCGAGGTCTTCCTCACCGATGTTGTCCTTTGTGAGGTCGTCGCCACCGGCAAACTCGTCCTTGAGGCGCAGCGCGTCAACGACGGTGACGATGGAGTCGAGTTTGGCAATGCCTTTAGTGGCGAGGTTGGGATAGATGCGCGGATAGGCACTGATGGTCTGTGCGATTGGAGCCGGCTCGCAGATGCCGCTTGCTTCGATGACAATATAGTCGAAGCGCTGCTGCGACACGATGTCGCTGAGCTGCTGTACGAGGTCCATCTTCAGTGTGCAGCAGATGCATCCGTTCTGAAGAGCCACGAGATTTTCGTCCTGCTTTCCAACGACTCCACCCTTCTCGATGAGTGTGGCGTCGATGTTCACTTCGCCGATGTCATTGACGATGACGGCGAACTTGATGCCTTGCTTGTTGGCAAGTATACGGTTGAGGAGTGTTGTCTTTCCGCTTCCAAGATATCCGGTGAGCAGAAGCACCGGTGTTGTGTTATTATCCATAATCTTCTTACTTTTGTTTTTTATGAGCCCATGTACTGTATGGCGATTTTATAAGTTCTGAATTATAGTAGCGGCGGTCGCCCGTCACCTCCTCGCCGAGGAAGTCGGGACGCTCGAAGGTTTCGTCCTCCGCGCCAAGCTCCACCTCTGCAACGGTCAGTCCCTCGTTGTCGCCGAAGAACTCGTCAATCTCGAAGGTGTGTCGTCCGTCCGCACTCTTCACCAGCCATCGTTTCTTGTCGATCACTCCTCCGCGGCAGAGCTGGTAGAGGTGCTCGGCTTCGTCGATGGTTATCTCCTTCTCAAACTCGTATCGCGAGAGTCCGGCTGCGTCGCTGTGGCTCTTGATGGTCAGCCATGCGCTGTCGTCGCGGGTACGGACACGCACGGTGGCTGTTTCGCAGGGCATATATCCCTGCTTTATCCGACTACACGAAAAGGCGGCATCCTTATAGTTGCCGCCTTCCCGAATGAGGAATTTACGTTCTATTTCAAATCCGCTCATTTTCTTACCTAATGTTTATTTGTTTACTTGCATTTTTGTTATGCGTTCATGCAGGTCCAGATGGCAAGGGCTGCACCTAAGAGGACGAGCAACCAGAAAATGCCTTCCACTACTTTCTTTCCCTTCTTCTCCTGTTCCTTAGCGTATTTCTCACGCTTGATTTTGCTTTGCTGGCTCATAGTTGTATGATTTTTAAGATTTGATTTTTACATATCTGACTTATGCGTCTTCCACTGTCGGGAATTCCATGAGGTATGCCTTTATGAATCCGTCAATCTTGCCGTCCATCACAGCATCCACGTCCGTGGTCTGATAGTTGGTGCGGTGGTCCTTTACGCGGCGGTCGTCAAAGACATAGGAGCGTATCTGGCTGCCCCATTCAATCTTCTTCTTGCCTGCCTCAATCTTAGCCTGCGCCTCAAGGCGTTTCTTCATGGCGCGGTCGTAGAGTTGTGATTTGAGGAGTCGCATGGCGTTGTTACGGTTTTCGAGCTGCTTGCGGCTTTCCGTGTTCTCGATAAGGATTTCCTCCTCCTCGCCAGTGTCGGGGTCGACATACTGATAACGGAGTCGTACGCCCGTCTCCACCTTGTTGACGTTCTGACCACCGGCTCCGCCTGAACGGAAGAGGTCCCAAGATATCTTGGACGGGTCGACATACACTTCGATGGTGTCGTCTACGAGTGGCGATACGAATACGGAAGCGAAGGAAGTCATTCGCTTGCCCTGGGCATTGAATGGCGATACGCGGACGAGACGGTGTACGCCATTCTCGCTCTTGAGGAATCCGTAGGCATACTCGCCGCCCTCTATCTCCATGGTTACGCTCTTGATGCCTGCCTCGTCGCCTTCCTGAATGTTGCTGATGGTCACCTTATATCCGTGAGCCTCCGCCCAGCGCATATACATACGCATAAGCATCTGCGCCCAGTCCTGGCTCTCCGTGCCGCCCGCACCAGAGTTGATTTTCATGACGCAGTCCATGGGGTCCTCCTTCTGTCGGAGCATATTCATAAGCTCGAGGTCTTCAATGGCGCTCACCGCCTTGGCGTAATCGTCGTCTACCTCCTCTTCCGTGACGAGTTCGTCCTTATGGAAGTCGAAGGCGAGCTGCAGTTCGTCTGCAAGACGCTTCACGTTCTCGTATCCCTTTATCCATTTCTCGAGCGTCTTCACTTTCTTCATCTGCTCCTCTGCGTACTTCTGGTCTTCCCAGAAGTCTGGAGCCTGGGTGCGGAGCTGTTCTTCCTCGAACTCCACGCGTTTCTTGTCGATATTAAGATAATGATGGAGTGCTTCAGTGCGCTCCATCACATCCTTTAGCTGATCGGCTGTTATCATTTCTGAGTTTTGATTTTTGAATTATCTATCAATTCCTAACTCCTAATTCCTAATTCCTAATTGCTGCAGAATGCCGCCTAACACTCATACATCTTGTCAATCACTTCCTTGAAGTTCTTGTAGATTACGGGTCGGCGAATCTTGAGCGTGTTGGTCAGCTCGCCGCTCTCCATAGAGAAGTGGTGTGCAATGAGCGTGAAGCGCTTTATCTGCTCGTAGGGAGCAAGCTGCTGCTGCAGTGTGTGAATGCGCTCGGTCATCATCTTTATTATCTTCGGATTCTGGCAAAGCAGCTCTCTTGATTCCACCTCTACGCCGTTGTCCTTCGCCCAGTCTTCGAGCAGACGGAACTCCGGTACGATGAGTGCTGAAACAAACTTGCGCTCGTTGGCGATGATGGCTATCTGGTCAACGAACTTATCCACGAGGACGAGCGACTCAATCATCTGCGGAGCGATATACTTGCCGTTGCTAGTCTTGAAGAGGTCCTTGATGCGGTCTGTGAGGAACAGCTCGCCGTTCTTCATGTAGCCGGCGTCTCCCGTGCGGAAGAATCCGTCCTCGGTGAAGGCGGCTGCGTTGGCAGCGTCTCGCTTGTAGTAGCCACGTGTGATGGTCGGACCCTTGAGCAGAATCTCGTCGTTTTCATCGATTTTCACCTCGATGCCCTTGATGGGGCGACCCACTGATCCGATGGTGTAAGGCATATTGTCGCGGTCGCACGATACGGTGGCAAGACTCTCCGTCAGACCGTAGCCCACAACCATATTGATGCCTACAGAATGAACGAAGCGTTCCACTTCAGGCGATACTGTCGCTCCTGCTGTCGGGAAGATGTGCGAGTTCTCAAGGCCAATCTGCTTGCGGACGAGACGAAGGACAAGCTTGTCCATGAGCTTGTATTCCATCGCTAATATCGGAGACGGACGGCGGCCCTGGCTCTTGCAGTCTATGTTGTAGCGGCGGCCCACCTCAAGGGCGTGGCGGAAGAGCTTCTGCTGCATGGAGCTCGAACGGTCTATCTTGTCCTTCACTGCCTGATAAACCTTCTCCCAGAAGCGTGGCACTGACGACATGCTGGTGGGATGGGTCTCACGCATTGACTGCTGTATCTCGTGCGGGTCGGTATTGATGATGATGTGCGATCCTTCCGAGAAACAAAGGTATGACCATCCTCGCTCGAAGATGTGCGTAATGGGCAGGAACTGTATGGCGCGGTCCTTGTCGCGAATGGGCACAGCCTCGTCGTTTGCAATCAAGGCTGCGTCATATTGTCCGTATGTCAGCACCACGCCTTTCGACTCGCCGGTTGTGCCGGACGTGTAGAGGATGTTGCATATATCTTCCTTGTTGGCTTGCTTGTAGAGCGCCTCCACTTCTGTCTGGCGCGGCAGTCCCTGACCGAGCTTAAGGAAGTCGTCAAAGTAGAGGGCTGCAGGGTCGTGCGAGCTGATGCGCACGCTGCGGTCGAATACGATGATGCGCTCTAATGAATGGCAGAGCGGAAATATGCGGTGTGCCTTGTCGTACTGCTCCTGCTCGCCGACAAAGAGGAAGCGAATCTGCGCATCATTAATCATATATTGTATCTGCTGTTCGGAAGAGGTCGCGTAGAACGGTACGGACATGACACGCACGCCGTAGGCACCGAAGTCGGTGATGAGGTATTGAATGCAGTTCTGCGAGAATACGCCGATGGCGTCCTGGGGCTTAGCTCCGAGATTGAGGAGGGCATTGCTGGCCTCCTTCACAAGAGTGGCGAAGCGACTATAGCTCATGGTCTTCCACACCGAACCGCCGAAATCCTTATACGTGAAGGCTTCGCGCTCTCCATACTTCTCTGCCTGCTTAAGGGCGAGAACTGACAAGTGACATCTTGTTTGCATAACTTTAGATTTTCTGAGACAGTGCTGATGTATATATATTAAGGTGTTAGTCTGATCTGTCTACACATTAGCGGTAAATCTCTATTTTCTGCAAAAATACATTAAAAACGTCAGAACACAAAATAAATGCTGCATTTTATTGCTTGCTGAAAGCGAATTATCGACTAACGTAGGTGTATTATGTGACAAAGTCACTTCCTTTAATACATATATGTTTTGGTAGTGTGGGCACACATAGACGCGTGTACGTTAACAAACCAAAAAGCTACAGATTAAATACAAATAGAGAAGAATAATTGCAAAATTCAGTAAAAAATATTTATATTCATACGATTTAGAAGAAAAATGACAGAACAGCTAATTTTTTATATATAAATATTTTGCCAACTTCTAAAAAACATCTAAATTTGCAAAACAATATTCAAATTGTATAACATTTTGCACGGTTTCGTAAAAGATGTGAATAAATGAAGGATCATTAAAGACACAAAATAATAACTACTCAGGATAATGCGTTAATCGCAACTCGCTGGACAAATCACACAATGACGACCGACGACATCGCGCCTAAAGGGTGTGATGCGTTTATGCCGTAGTTTGGCTGAATCAGAAACAAAATAAACATTAATATTATTTTCATTAATTAAGAGAGAGATTCTATGAAAAAAAGACTCATGACCTTTCTTGCCTGCCTTTTCCTAAGTATAGGACTGGCGATGGCACAGACAAGAGTTACTGGTACGGTCACCTCTTCTGAAGACGGCGAACCCATCATGGGTGCGACTGTCAAGGTTGTTGGTAACAACGCAGTCGGTACAATCACTGACATCGACGGTAACTTCTCACTTGAACTGAAGAACGCCAATGCAGAATTGGAGTTCTCTTACATTGGTATGACAACTAAGAAGGTGAAGGCTTCTGCGAAGATGACCGTCATCCTCGATGCTGACAGCCACATGCTCGAGAACGTCATCATCACCGGTTACGGTTCGGCCAAGAAGCTCGGATCGGTTGTCGGCGCCGTTTCTACAGTGAGCGCCGAGAAGATGAAGACTGTTGCTACTCCTAACTTTACCGACGCTCTTGCAGGCCAGGTGTCGGGTCTTTCGGTTTTGTCTTCAGCCGGTGACCCTTCTATGGCAGCAAACATCCGTCTTCGTGGTGTCACCTCAATGATGTCTTCTAACGAGCCTTTGTTCATCCTCGACGGTGCTCCTATTACCTCAAGCTTCTTCCAGACCCTCAACCCGTCTGACATTGCTAACATCACAGTCCTCAAGGACGCCGCTTCTACAGCCATCTATGGTTCGCGTGCTGCCAACGGTGTAATCGTTATTACATCACGCAACGGTAAGTACAACGAGTCTGCGCAGGTGGTTGTAAAGGCTCAGTATGGTATCTCTATGCCGACTTCCGACGGTGTTACCATGATGAACTCACAGCAGTATGTTGAGTTCCTCGACAAGATCGGTGTGCCCCTTAGTGAACAGGCTCGTAAGGCAGCTCAGCACATCAGCACTAACTGGCGTGACGAGATGCTCTCAAACTCTGCTCCTACATCAGACATCAACGCTACAATGCAGGGTGGTGGCAACTCAGTTAACTACTATCTTTCATTCAACCACCACGAGCAGGATGGTCTTATCCAGAGCTCCGGCATGCAGCGTAACACTCTCGCAGCACGTATCAATGCTCGTCTGAACCGTTTCTTCAAGGTTGGCTTCAGCTCTAACTTCGGTGACCAGCGTTATAAGGTTAACCGTGAGTGGAATGCTCCCGGTAATATCTACTCTGCCAACCCGCTCGTATTCGCACGTCAGGCTCTGCCTTATGATGCTCCTTACTATTATCACTACGACGAGAACGGCAACATCGTAAAGGACGGCAAGGCTGATGGTTTGCTTTATTCTGGCAAGACCGGCTTGGTTACTCCTGAATTCTACGACAAGCATCGTAAGCAGGATGTTGAGCAGGTAACTCTCAATATCGGTATCAATGAGGTGCTTACTCCTATGGAAGGTCTTACCTTCACAGCGCAGCAGTCGCTTTATGGTTATGACACAACACAGGAGATGGGCGACATTCCTTACGATGCATTTGTTACTCCTATGGGTCAGACTATTCGTAAGCAGGACGGTTCGCTTGCTGACGGCTTCTCACGCTACTATGCTTACACTCTCACACACACCGGTGAGTGGAAGAAGAACTTTGGTGATCACTACGTAAACGTACTCGTTGGTGAGGAGACACGCATCCAGCGTTCACGTTCATTCAGCGTTACTACAAGTGGTCAGACTGATGATCGCCTCATGCTTCTCTCTTCAGGTACAAAGGCAGACCCCGGTGATATGGGTGATTCACGTTCAGAGGCTGTCGCTAACTCTATCTTCGGTAATGTGGAGTATAACTTCAAGGAGAAGTATTTCGTTTACGGCTCGCTCCGTCGCGACGGTAGCTCTAAGTTCGCTCCCGACCATCGTTGGGGTACATTCTGGTCAGCAGGTGCTAAGTGGAACGCCAAGAAGGAAAGCTTCCTCGCTCCCGTTAAGTGGCTTGACAACCTTACTCTGAGTGTCAACTATGGTACCACTGGTAACGACTCAGGTGCTAGCACATACGGTTACTTCGGTCTTTTCGGTGATGGTGGCATGTATAACGGCAAGAAGTCTATCGGTATTGCCCAGCCTTCTAACTATCAGCTCACATGGGAGACTGTTAGCAAGCTCAATGTCGGTCTTAACGTAAGCCTCTTCCGTCGTCTCGACCTCGACTTCAACTTCTATCGCAACAAGACGAGCGACATGCTTATGAAAATTCCTTACTCATACACCACAGGTTTCGGCTCGGGTTCTGGTAACATCGGTGCCATGACCAATACTGGTTTTGAGATCAACGCTAATGTTCAGATTATTGCTACAAAGGACATCAACTGGACATTCTCTGCTAACGTAGGTTATAACAAGAACGAGATTACGGAGCTTTTCCAGGGTCGTGACGAGTTTACGCTCGCTCAAACTGGTCTTAAGCTCAAGGTAGGACATGCTTACGGTGAGTTCTATTCTGTACGCAATGCTGGTGTTGACCCCCGTACCGGTGAGCCTCAGTGGTATGACAAGGATGGCAACATCACTAAGATCTTCAACGAGGAGCGCGACGCCGTATTTACAGGCAAGAACAGCTATGCACCTTGGATCGGTGGCTTTGGCACAAACTTCACATGGAAGGGTCTTAGCGTTATCGCTGACTTCGCATGGGCAGCAGACAAGTGGATGATGCAGAACGATGACTTCTTCATCAAAAACGCTAAATGGGCTGGAACATGGAACCAGCGCGTAGAGATGCTCAACATCTGGACCACACCGGGTCAGGTGACAGACATCCCAGCTTATGGATATGAGATACAGTTCGACGACCACCTGATTCGGAACGCTTCGTTCCTCCGTATGAAGACCCTTACCGTGCAGTATGACCTGCCTAAGAAGTGGCTTGCTCCTACTCGCTACATCAAGGGTGTGAAGGTATTCGGTATCGCACGAAACCTCTTCACCATTACTTCATTCGAGGGATACGATCCGGAGCCGGATATCAACATTGTTCAGTTCAACTATCCTAATACTCGCCAGTTCATGATTGGTGCTGAGCTGACATTCTAATTTCATTCAAATTATAAAAAGGATAAAATAATGAAGAAGATATATTTATCATTGATGCTTCTCGGTGCGTTGACCTTTACGTCATGCGACATGGACAAGTTTCCGTATGGCTCACTTGACGAGAACACCGCTGTTTCAGAGATGCAGGACCTTACAAAGTTCCGTGATCAGCTTTACGGAACACTCCGCGGTGTTACAGCTGGCTCTTGGGTTTATACCACAGACATTCAGTTGGATCACTTTATCGGTCTTGTTACGAACGGTAATATTCTTGGTATGTTCTCAACCGGTAACATTTTGCCGACAGACGGTGATATAGAAGGTTTCTGGGCAAGTTCCTACAGCTCCATAGCCACATGCAATGCCATCCTTGCAAAGTGTGATGAGTTTGCTGCCAAGTCAGATCTCTCAGAGAGTGACAAGCAGTTGGTGGAGCGTTACAAGGGCGAGGCTAAGTTCACACGTGCCTATATGTACCTTTGGCTTGCTGACCACTTCTGCCAGTCATACACGCAGGTTAAGGGTGGTCCCGAGGCTAAGGCTACCGGTCTGCCTATCGTGACCACTTACAATCCTACAAGTGATGTTACAAAGTATCCGAGCCGTTCTACATTGAAGGAGACATTCGATCTCATCAATAGCGACCTCTCAGAGGCTTACACTGCACTCAAGGCTTACGAGGCAACAAACAACAAGGATGTTGCTGCTTTGCTCCAGCCCTGTGCTATCTACCTCTCAAGCTACGCTGTGGAGGCTCTTCAGGCTCGTGTTGCTCTTCTTACTGGTGACTGGGCTACAGCTAAGGCAAAGGCAGAGGACGTTATCGAAAATGGTAACTATTCACTCGCTAATACCTCTAACTATAAGGAAATGTGGGAAGATGAAAATAGCTCTGAGCCTATCTTCCGTCCTTTCATGAGTTCTCCTTCAGAGATCGGTGGTTCCACTGGTGCGCTGTTCCTCAGTGACAACCAAAAGTCAGCGCAGTATATCCCGACTTTCGGCACCGTGCTTTACTATGCTGATTCCGAGAAGGGTAGTGACGTACGCTTTGAAGCTTTCTTCACCGAGTATGAAAATATTGATATTGATGGCGAAGGATTCGATTCCTATGTATTCAACAAGTACCCTGGCAATGATGCTTTGAAGGTTGGTCAGACGAAGAACTTCGTTAACATGATGAAGCCGCTCCGCCTCTCTGAGATGTATCTTATTTCTGCCGAGGCTGACGCTCGTTTGGGTAACAACAATCCTGCTCGTCTGAATGAGTTCTGTGCAAACCGTTACTCAGGCTATGAAACACATACATACGAAAATGCTCAGAAGCTTTTGGATGATGTATTGGAAGAGCGTAACAAGGAGTTCATAGGTGAGGGTATGCGTTGGAGCGACATCCGTCGTCTCAACATTGGCTTCCAGCGTTATAAGTCTAACCCGGATGAGGATGGTTATCCAATCTACTCTCAGGTTGTTCTTTCTGCCGATGGCATCGTTTACGATGCAGGCGATCATCGCCTCACATGGCCTATTCCAAAGGGAGAGCTTGATTCTAACCCGAACCTTAAGGGTCAGCAGAATCCTGGCTATTAATAAAAGTTCATAATAACAATTAGCAAATAAACAGATATGAAATATTTCAAGTTATTTTTGCTCGTAGCTGCCATTGCCTTCTTCGGCTCTTGCAGTGATGACAAAGAGACGCAGAACACAAATAGCGATGTGGTGGTTGAAATGGAGAGCCCCACATTCTCTGCTAAGGAAAGTGCTGGTTCTGTAAAGGTACCTATCAAGGTGACCGGCAAGACTAACGGCAAGGTATACGTCACTATGGAAGTTAAGGAGTGTGGTAAAAATCCTGCAAAGAAGGATGTACACTTCTACGTAGCTGACACGACCATCACCATCTCTGACGAGATTGGCTATGTTGAGTACAGAGCCGTTGATGATAAGGAGATGAATGAGGACCGCACATTCCAGTTCGTGATTAAGGAGGCAAAGGGTGCCAAGATTGGTGCACAGAACACTACAACTGTAACCATTGTCGACAATGACAATGCACCTTATGACCGTCTTCAGGGTGAGTGGACACTCTCTGCTAAGGATGCATATGGTCAGGGTGATAGCTTCACTGTCACCATCACTGAGCCTGCTCAGTTTAATGAGGATGGAACCGAAAACCACGAGTATGGTAAGATTCTCTACATGGATGGCTTTATGGGCCTCAATGCTGGTGATGGTATCAACATGATAAAGCTGAAATTCTCTTATAATGAGACGACCATGCAGGGTTATGTTGCATTCGACTGTTCTGAGTCTTATACATTGTTCACTAATGAATTCACTGGATTAGGTGAGGCTGATGTGAAGGTTAGAAATGCTGATGATAGCAACTCACCGTTGTTCGGTAGTTGGGATAGCGACTTCACAACTGTTACCTTCACTCCTGGATCAGGTATTATGTTGTCGGTATACCCGAAGTCAACTGGTGCGTTAGCAGGTTTTGCAGGCAAATATACTGACATCGTACTTACCAAGTCTAAGAAATAAACGAATATTGAAAAATTATAGGGCACTATGCCACTGATTCTCATTTTGAGATAACCACGCATAAAGGAGAGCAAGGTTGTCCTGCCAAACTGGTAGGACAGCCTCTCTCCTTTTTCGTGTTTTAAAGAGTGGCATAAAGAGTTCTTAAATTATTTTTAGACAACTTTACAATAATAACTATAACAAAATGAAGAAAGGATTACTTACTCTCTGCTTCTGTGCTCTTGCCGGTGTCAGCGCTGTTGCTGCTCCAGCCAAGAAAGGCATCTGGAAGCAACTTAAGCTTCAGGACGGCACCACGCTGATGGTGGAGCTCCAGGGCGACGAGTTCTTGAGCTATTGGCAGGACGCCAACGGCAATCGTTATGTACAGCAGGACGACTACATTGTTCCCGCTAATTTCCCGGCTCTTAAGCAGGCTGCTGTTCAGCTTCGCAGTCAGGCAGGCGCTACCGTCGCAGATGCTCGCCGTGCTATGGCAAAGAGACGCTCCATTAACAATTATGAGGGCAATAAGCGCTGTCTTATCATCCTCGTTCAGTTCTCAGATCAGAGCTTCTCAATGTCTGACCCCAAGGCTTTCTATAATCGTGTTGCCAATGAGAAGAATTTCAGCGAGGGCAGCTTCCGGGGTTCTGTCAGCGACTATTTCTCTGCCCAGAGTCTTGGCAAGCTCAATATCACCTTCGACGTAGTAGGTCCTTACACACTTGGTACGGTAGCTTCTTACGGAAAGGATGAGAACCATAATGGTCAGCGCTATGATACCAACCCCCAAGGTATGATTTCTGCAGCTTGTGGTAAGGCAGCTTCTGATGGAGTAGACTTCAGCAAGTACGACTGGGACGGCGACGGTCAGGTAGAGGAGGTTTATGTCATCTATGCCGGCGAGGGACAGGCCACTGGCGGTAGCACCGATACCGTCTGGCCTCACAAGTCTCAGCTCTCCAAGCCCACAGTTTTTGGCAAGGACGGTACCACAGTTTACGTATATGCTTGCTCCAACGAGTTGAAGGACGACAAGGGCAATGTGGCTGGTATCGGCACCATCTGCCATGAGTTCTCTCACTGCCTTGGCTATCCTGACCTCTACGACATCAACTATGGTGGCAAGTACGGTATGGGAACTTGGGACCTTATGTGCTCAGGCAACTATAATGGCGACGGCTTCCAGCCCGTAGGCTACACCGCTTACGAGCGTTACGTTGCAGGATGGATTGACCCCATCGTCCTCGACACCGACTGTGATGTTAAGGACATGAAGTCGCTTAACGATGGTGGCAATGCTTACATCTTCCACAACCCCAAATGCGAAGACGAGTATTATCTCATCGAGAACCGTCAGAGAACCGGATGGGACGCCACAATTGCCTCCACTGGTATCATCATCAACCACATCGACTATTCTCCGGTGGTATGGGCAAACAACTGTCCTAACACCATCGTTAGCGGTGTTAACGACCATGAGCGTGTTGTCCTGATTCCTGCTGACAACAACCGTTCTTCAGGTTCTGAGGAAGGCGATGCTTGGCCCTATGGTACCAAGAAGAACCTTACCAACGCCACTTCTCCTTATTGCGAGGCTTTCAACGATAACAATGGCTTCAATAAGATGAACATCGGTATCACCGATATGGCTGTAGAGGATGGTGTTGCTTCGTTCAAGTTCTCTAACTATAATAAGGGTGGCGAAATTAAGGAGGGAACTCTCCTTGACGAGAATTTCGACCGTTGCGCCGGCATTGGCGGTAACGATGATAAGGGCTTCATCCCGCCGAAGTTGGCTAATAAGTTTGCTAATGGTGAATTCCAGCCGAGTTCACCGGGTTGGGAGGGCACTTACATGAAGGGCGCCTACATGTGTGCACGCTTTGGTTACAGCTCTTCCACACAGGCTCTTGTGAAGTCTCCTATCATTAACCTTGAGGGTGGTGGCGAAGCTGTCCTGACCTTCAAGGGCGCTCCTTACGGTGATGACGGCACCAAGCTGAATATCACTGTTGTGGGTGTCGATGGTGGTGAGGCAACGCTCGGTCAGAACGATTTCCAGATGACTTACAATCAGTGGACCAACTTCAAGACCACTCTGAAGGGTAAGGGTAAGGTTCGCCTCGTCATCCAGGGCGAGAGACGTTACTTCCTCGACGAGGTTCTCGTTGTTAAGGGCACTACCGGCATCAGCGGTGTTACTGCTGACAAGCCGAATCTCAAGGGCCGCATCTACACCACTTCAGGTGTATACGTAGGCACAGACTTCGACGTTCTCCCGCAGGGCGTTTACGTCGTTAACGGCAAGAAGGTTGTGAAGTAATATCACAAAGGATATATTATAATAAAAGGAGAATGGGCTGTATGAGAGACACAACTCTCACAGCCCATTCTCCTTTTTTGTTGGATTCAATTTAGGCAGGGCTTTGACAAAAACCTTTATCCACATGCCTTTTGTTGTCACACCCTACGGGTTCATGATATCGTTTGGCGAATGGGATTTACGAGAGCGTTGCTCTCGACACCCATCCTCCAAACGATATCATGAGTGATGCTGGAGCATCACTGTGCCAACAAAAGGAAAACATAAAAAACACAAGGTAGCGGATGGCGGGAGCCACCCGTTTGTGTTTTTCTTTGTTTTTTCCGCTTATGGGCGCGTGCTGTGCACAAATAAAAGGCTTTACGTTAGGTTGTCGAGAACTGGTTCTCGTAAGACCTAATGTAAAGCCTTTTGTTTAAATCCAATAGGATTTGCGCCCATAAACGGACTGTGGAGTAAGGTTTTTGTCAAAGCCCTGCCTCTTTTTATATATACCATGTCCATTCCAATCTTCTAATTCGTGCCACGCTTCGTCGCACGCCATACCAGCACCCCGATTCCCACTACTGCGCCTAATGTTGCTCCGAGGCTGTTGGCGGCGAAGTCCAGCCAGTCGCCGCTGCGTCTGCCACCCGTGCAGTTCGCTTGCAGAATCTCTATCGTTCCACTCATCACCACCGGCGCCAACCATGCGAGGAGGAAGAGCTTCAGGCGGGATGTTGGGGGCTTGCTTGTCACACCCTCCTCGATGCTCACCACCTTCTGCGAGAAACGGTGCGGGTCGTGGCGGCGGATATACTCCAGCCATATCGTGGCGCACGTGCCGCCATACATAGCTATGTGCACCCACTTGTCTATCATCGTGACATCGTCAAGCGGCGTTGAAGGTACGGTTGCGAAGCAGAGCACCCATATTATCAGAATGTAGAAAGAAGAGACGGGGTAGTGTTTTACTAAATGTTTCAGATATTCCATATTTACTTTCGATTATGATGCAAAAGTAAATAAAAATTCATACATTTGCATCGAAAATCAAGTTATTATGTCAGAACAAAGAGTAAATTTTGGAAGTAAGCTGGGCATGGTGCTCGCCACCGCAGGCTCAGCAGTAGGATTGGGTAATGTGTGGCGATTCCCTTATATGGCAGGTCAGAACGGTGGTGCCACGTTCATCATCATCTATATTGTCTGCGTCCTCTTGCTTGGCTTGCCCTGCATACTCGGCGAGTTTATCATCGGTAGACATGGTGCTGCCAACACAGCCCGTGCCTATTCGCGCATCTCTGGCGGCAGTCCCTGGCGCTTCGTCGGCTATATGGGCGTGCTCACCGGTTTCCTTATCACGGGCTATTATGCCGTAGTGTCGGGATGGTGCCTCCAGTATATCTTCGCCTCGTTTATGGGCGAACTCAATGGCGACCCTGCATACATATCGCGTTACTTCGCCGACTTCTCCTCCTCCCCGCTACGTCCCGTCTTGTGGACCGTAGCCATCCTTGCCGCCACCCACTTCATCATCATCCGTGGCGTTCGTCAAGGCATTGAGCGTGCGTCAAAGGCTATGATGCCAACGCTCTTCATCCTCCTCCTCATCGTCGTAGTCAGCTCGTGTATGTTGCCCGGTGCGTCCAAAGGCGTTGAGTTTCTTTTCCGTCCCGACTTCTCCAAGATGAACGGCAGCATGCTCCTCGCCGCCATGGGTCAGTCGTTCTATTCGCTGTCCATCGGTATGGGCTGTCTCTGCACCTTCGCTTCTTACTTCTCGCGCCAGACCAATTTAGTGCGCTCCGCTGCCAACATCATCGCCATCGACACCTTCATCGCCATCCTTGCCGGCCTTATGATTTTCCCTGCCGCATTCTCCGTAGGCATCAACCCCGACAGCGGTCCGTCGCTCATCTTCATCACCCTGCCCAACGTTTTCCAGCAGGCATTCGCCTCAATGCCCCTCATCGGCACGCTTGTTGCTGTGCTGTTCTATATACTTTTGTCGCTTGCAGCCCTCACGTCGCTCATCTCCCTGCACGAGGTCAGCACCGCTTTCCTCAGTGAGGAGTTTCGCATGCCTCGTCCTCGCGCTGCCCTTGTCATTACCGTAGTGTGCAGCGTCATCGGCGCCTTCTGCTCCCTCTCCATCGGCGGCAGAGACTGGCTTGTGGTCTGCGGCAAGTCGCTCTTCGATGTCTTCGACTTCGTGACGGGTCAGCTCCTGCTTCCCTTCGGCGGCTTCCTCACCTGCATCTATCTCGGATGGTTTGCACCAAGAAAGACAGTTCGCGACGAATTTACTAACTGGGGCACCCTCTCCGGACGCTTCTTCAGCCTCTATCTGCTGTTGGTCCGCTTCGTCTGCCCAATATGTATCATGCTGATCTTCCTCAATCAGTTAGGATTAATAGGCTAATATAAAATCATTATGGAAAAGCAATATCCCGACCTTATGTCGGGCAAGAAGATTATGTACGTTCACGGATTTGCCTCTTCGGCACAGTCCGGCACAGTAGAGATGCTTCGCCATCTCATGCCTAACGCCACCGTTGTGGCACGCGACATCCCCATCCATCCCGACGAGGCGATGGCTATGCTCCGCTCCATGGCGGACGAGGAGCAGCCAGACCTTATCATCGGCACATCAATGGGCGGTATGTATACCGAACAGCTCCACGGCTTCGACCGTATCCTTGTCAATCCCGCTTTCGAGATGGGCGAGACGATGTCGAAGTTCACCGGCAAACAGGTCTTCCAGAATCCCCGTCAGGACGGCGTGCAGGAGTTCATGGTCACCAAGGGTCTGATAAAGGAATACACAGAAGCCACCACGCATTGCTTCTCTCCCGAGTCGTTAGCTGAGCCTGACCGCGTATACGGTCTTTTCGGCGACGCCGATCCCGTGGTCCACACCTTCGACCTCTTCCGCAGCCATTATCCCAACGCCATCACCTTCCATGGCGAACATCGTCTGACCGACAAGATAGCCATGCACTATCTGCTGCCGCTCATCCGCTACATCGACGACCGCCAGGAGAAGCGTGAACGTCCAGTTGTCTACATCGACATCCAGACTCTTCGCGACAGCTACGGACACGCGACAGCTTCCATGCACAAGGCTTACGAGGCATTGCTCGAACATTACAATGTCTATATCCTCGCCCCGTCGCCCTCCAACGCTCCCGAGCAGATGGTGGCAGACATGGCATGGGTGGAGGAATATCTGAGTGCTCCGGCTTGGGGACACGTACTCTTCACCAATGAACGCCAACTTATCTATGGCGACTACCTCGTTGCTCCCACACCGCAACCCGAGTTTATGGGCACCACGATAGAGTGGGGCAGCGACGACTTCAAGACATGGGAGGAGATAATCGTCTTCTTCGACCGACTTGGAGGACAATAACCTCCGACCAGCTACTAACCCCCGGACGTAATTCATTCAGCCATGAACATCGTTAACTTCATAAAGAACTGGACCCTTCCCGTGTCTATCGGCACGGGTATAGGGGTCTATCTCATTTTTGCCCTCATCCCTGCTCTTGACGGATTCGCCACCAAAGCCGAGCCTGTCTTTGAGACGCTCCTCCCCGTGTTTATGTTCTGCGTGCTCTTCGTGACGTTCTGCAAGGTAGACTTCCGCAAGATGCGCCCCGTGGCATGGCATTGGTGGGTGGCTGTCTTTCAGGTGCTCTGCGTGGTGGCAGTGATGGCTGCCATCCTCTCCTTGGGTCTGCACGGTCGCACTCTGGTCCTTGCCGAGGCATTGCTGACGTGCATCATCAGTCCGTGTGCTTCTGCTGCCCCAGTTGTGACGCAGAAGCTTGGCGGCAACCTTGAGGAGATGACCACTTACACGTTCCTCTCCAACTTCATCACCGCCCTTCTCATCCCCATCTGCTTCCCGATGCTCGACGAGGGAGCCGACATCGGATTCATCACCGCTTTCTCCCTTATATTATATAAGGTGTTCACGGTGCTGGTCATCCCGATGCTTCTTGCCTACATCGTCAAGCATTACATGCACGGTCTGTGCCGTCGCATTGTTTCCGTCAAGGACCTCTCTTATTATCTCTGGGGTTGCTCCCTGCTCATTGTCTCGGGCACCACGATGAAGAACATCCTGCACGCCGACACCTCCGTCTCCTTCCTCCTCCTCATAGCCCTCCTCTCCCTCGTGCTCTGCCTCTTCCAGTTCGGTTGCGGTCGTGCCATTGGCAGACGCTTCGGTGTTACGGTCAATGCTGGTCAGGGATTGGGTCAGAAGAACACTGCCTTCGCCATCTGGATAGCCTGCACTTATCTCTCACCACTCTCCTCAGTAGGTCCAGGCTGCTACATCCTATGGCAGAACATCATCAATAGCTGGCAGATATGGCGTGCGGCGAAGCGCCGCACGAATTAGGAGTTTGAGGGCGTAGCCAATTAATAACTACTAATTAAAAAATAATAATTGGCTATGGTAGGCAGTGCTTAGACAAAAACCTGACTCCACAATCCGTTTGTGTTTTTCGAGCCTTCGGCAATTCCTTTGTGGCATATATGGTCTTCTGAGAACAAGTTCTCACGCCCATATATGCCACAAATGAATGAGAGGCAGTCGCCTCTCTCGAAAAACACAACCGGAAAAACCAATAAAAACACAAGCTGAATGTATTGCTTGATTCGTATACGATAGTAAATAATAATATATCACACACAAAACATTAGGCAACAATAAATAGTAGTATATAAGAACATATTATAGATGTTATGTTTTTTATATAAACAAATAGGCAACCGTTTTATTGTGTCCTCACCCACATTCTTGTGTTTTTACTTGTTTTTCTTTTGTGGGCTTAGTGATGCTCTGCATCACCATTATGTAGTTTGGAGGATGGGTGTCGAGAGCTTGCTCTCGACACCAGATC
>OLRA01000907.1_pt1 | contig 37567 bp, 36 predicted proteins | sample 1673011 | NCBI WGS metagenome assembly OLRA01 (sample SAMEA3136746, study PRJEB25190) | human gut metagenome | reverse complement strand
CAACATAGAATATTTTTGTTTTTTGCGCTGTCTACTTGACAGGGGGCGGGTCATTGGGAAGAACGTTTGAATTTGCCTGTTGAAACCAAAACCATTGGGAAGTATCTTCTTGAAGATTTAAAACCCTCGGAAAGTCCTTTTATACTTTCAGCATATTCAGATTTGTTTGGTGAGGAACACATAAAGAAGGCATATCTCAAAAGCTGTGTTGAAGAAGCTGAAAACGAGATAGCTGAATTAAGATCATATGAAGATATATCCCCATATGGCGGAGAAGATGTTACTGTTGGCACATTTGAGTCTCATTTATACGAAACTCTTATTGATGCTAGAGAAATGGGCTATGATAGTATTGGAGAGGTGGCATTAAGGTGTGTTGAGCTTGGTCTAATAGACGAGAAAAAAAGAAAAGATGTTATTTATGGTGTCTATCATAGTGTAGCTAGCATTAAACAGGGCTACGCCAAAGGTCTTTTATCAAAGAGTGATGTGAAATATCTTATAGATCGCAACGAGCCTGCACTCTATGAGTCAAAGGATATTGTTGATAGTCTACTTAAAACCAAAGAAATGTCCAAAATGAGGGATAAGTTGTTAGTAGCAATAAAGCTTTACTCTGCAAAGAGTGAAAATTACAGAAATCATGGCGATTTAAAAGAGTCCAAAATTCTTGATGACAGAGTTGCGGCGTGCATAAAGGGATATGATTATTATTCTCAGCAAATTATAGACACATATAACAGTGTTTTTTTGTATGTTCGTCCTGAAAATGGATTGGTTAAGTTGGAAACAGAGGATATACCTGTTTCAATAAACTTAAATGGTAAACAAACAGAGTTTTATGAACACAGAATAACTACTGACAAAAATATAATTCAAAAAGCGTATTGGGAATGTATGGATAAATGTCCTAATATGTACGTTCCAGAAGATTATAACCCATTTACGGAGGAAGCGTGTGATGAATTGTGTAGGCTTATCGGTGAAAATCCGCCGCAAAGGTATGAAGGTATTCAGACGATAAAGTTACCATTTGAAATAGCAGATAAAATAGATTTAACACTAAAGCTTGTTGATACGGAGCTATACAAAATAGCTTGCATAGAAAATCAAAAAGATCTGTTAGAAGGCGCAAATCTTGAAACAGCCATAGACTCGATGAAAGAAAAGTACGAGTCAAGTATGAAGGTTATAAGCAAGATTGATGAAATCAAGAGCAAAATTAATGCTAATGAGGCTGATGTAGAAAGTTTAAAAGGTATAAAGCCTAATTTTGTAAATAAAGTTTTTAGACATTCTGAAATTAAGAAAAGAGAAATCGCCTCAGCCAATTTGAAAAATAACAAGGCTGAGTTAGAACAAGCATATAGTGAATTAGACAGGATATCACATAGTATGGAATATGTGCGTGAGAAGTTTGCAGACTATTATTCAGAAAATCTTTCAAGCTGTAAGCCAAGCATCAAAATACATTTTCCCGATGATGAAAAATCATATGAAATCTATAGTCTATCAGATATTGAGAAAATTAGTCAGACTAGCAAGGAGTTAAATAATGTACTCAAAAATGGTTTTAATGAAAGAGTAGAAGATGTCAACATTGCTTTTTATTCCATTTACGATAACAAGTTTGATTTGTTGGAACGTGAACGAGTATCGGCTTATCTTGCCTACAAAATGCCATTAGAATATCTCAACGTGGATAAAATGATACAACTTGAAAATATGGTCATTGATACGAAGGGATTAGACTATAAATATATCAAAGTTCCAAAAGAATGCTTGTTAGCGTTTGAAGGAAGCTGTCATAGGCAAGATATTGATTATGCAATGTCGTCAGGTGAGAACACGGGTAACTACTGCATCGCAAGATACAGAAGTTTGCAAGAAAAGGCTGTTATAAAAACCTTAAAGACAGTTGAACGTGCATATAGTGAACACACGGCAGCTTTGGCAGCGGCGGCGCAACAAAACAATAGTATGTCAAGTGCGGCAACAATGATGTAGATTTATATAACGCATACCGAATTTTTTTCGGTGTGCGTTATAGCGTTATTTGTGACATATGTATCACAAATCAGACGTGCTATCTCATAAGTTAATTTTTTTATATTTTTTACAAGAAATATTTTTTATGTGTTGACTTTTGCGCATTTCAGGTGTATAATTATAATCGGATATTGTAGATAATGGGCGAACAAAATACATAAAATGTTAAGGTCATAAAGGTGTGGATAAATGGCAGATTATGCTCTGAAAAAAGAAAAAAAGAAAAGCAAAGCTCCCTGTGTGGTTTGCATGGTGCTATACTTGATTGTAGCACTTGCAGTGTGTACATCATATGCCGCAAGAGGCGGCACGGCAGGAAGCCTAAAATATAAGGTGCTGATTAAGGCGGCAAGGGGATTGCTACACGGAGAGTTCTTCTATGGACTTAAAAGCTTGCAGAATATTAAGACTGGAATAATAATGTTAGCTCAAACGTGGTATGTACACGTTATAGTTGTTGGTGCGATGCTAGTGGCGTTTATGGGAAAAGTCGAATATGCCTTCAAGGGAGTTGAACAAGGCTCTGCTCATTGGGCAAGTGACGATGAAAAGAAAAAATTCGCAGATCCCGAAGGAGTTCCAGTTGCAAAGGGAATATATGTTTCTCTTAAAGCAGGCAAGAAGATAGACAAGGTAAAGCAGGCGGCAGTAGCAAACACGAATAAGGTTGTAATAGCTACAACAGGTGCAGGTAAGACCGAAGGTGTTATTAAACCTGATGTAATGCAGATGTTAGGTAATTATTTTATTATTGATCCGAAAGGCTCGGTCTATCAGGACTGTGCATATCTTTTGAAAAAGTATGGCTATAATGTACGAGTTCTTAATTTTTATAATGTAGAATTGTCTTATCACTATAATCCTTATGCGTATATAAACAGCGAACTTGATGTTTTAAACCTTGGTGCAGATTTTATGAACGCAACGAAAGAGGACGGCGAGAAAAATGATTATTGGACGGGCGCAGCAGAAGATTTCTTTACCTCGTTGATTTTGTACATATATAAGTCAAAAGATGAAACGAATAAGAGTTTTGAGCGTGTTGTGCAGATACTCACAAGCATTGATTATCAAGATAGGAAGCTCAGCCCTGTTTGTGAATACTCGTTGTTAATGGAAAAGTATGCAATAGATCGTGAAAATGAAGGTTTAGACGAGGACAAAGTTGTACTCAACTATAAGGGAATGAAAGGACTTCCACAAGAGACCCTTGGCGGCGTTGTCGCAAATTTGCAAAAGAGGTTAGGACTGTGGTATACCGAAGTTGTTTCAAAATTCACAGCAGAAGATGAAATGGAATTTGACAATTTTACAAAGCCAAATTCAAAAGAGGCTATTTTCGTTATTTATCCGATAGGCTCGACAACATTTAAGCCTATAATTTCAATGTTCTATCAACAGTTCATTTCAAGAATGAAGTATATGGCATCGCAGAAATGCGGCGGCAGTTTACCTGTTATGCTTAACATTGAAGCTGATGAAATTTGTAATATTTCTAAAATACCGACACTAAAAGACGATATTGCAACAATACGTTCTATGAACATTAGAATGACATTTGTTATACAATCACTTACTCAGTTACAGGCAAAATACGACAAAGAAGCAGAAGATATATTATCTAACTGTGGTATTGTATGTTTTTTTGGTTCGAGAGATAATAAGATACGCAAGTGGCTATGTGAAGAACAGATAGGTTATACCACATTCAAGAAGGAAAATAAGTCTTACAGTAAGAATGGTACGAGCGAAAGCGAACAGGATCAAAGAAGATTGCTTATTTCTCCTGACGAAATTGATGCGCTATGCGATGAAAAAGGCGATCATACAGGTATGGGTATTTTTCTTATTGGTTTTCGCCGACCTTTTAAAGCTTTAAAATTGAGGGCTTGTGATTTTCACCATTCAGAAGATGTATATTTTCCGTGGCAAAAAGAAGAAAAAGAACATTGCTTTACAAGCCTTGATAAATCCTTATTACCTGTGAAAGAAGCAAGAGAAAAACGGAAGTCAGAGGCGCAGGCAGAAAAAGAAAGAGCTGTCAACACACACCTTGGAGAACAGTTTGAACGAGATTATAACGATGCTGATTTAGTATCAGTTACCGATGAAGATTTCTTTGAAGAAGTCTATGGTGAGGCGACTGTTCAATATGTTAAGCAGGACAAGAAAGAAAAGAAAAAGAAGGGGGCTGTCAAAGTTGAATTTGACAAAGATGCTCTCTTTCAGGAAGTTGCAAGCGAGATAGAAAAAAGAGATTAATATATGAAAGGGGAATGTGAAAATGTCAGACCAGTCAGAGAGTTTGGGTGGTGTTTGGAGAGTTCTTCAAACTGCAATACAGTTCTATTTTCAGTTTAAAATGAACAGAAGATTGGCAGGCAAACAGAATAAGGCAGGAGAGGCGCAAGCGAGGAAGGCTCAGCAACGTTTATTTAAAGCGAGAAGCAATGCGGCAGGAGAATTGTTTGGAAAACAGCCATTTCAGTTTACAGGGCTGCAAAGTGATATGTACTATTTTTTGCCGAATGACCGACTTAGTTTGCAGTATGTAAAAAACATACCTGATGCAAAGTTGCAGTCAAACGTTATGGACGTTCTCAAAAGCTCGGAAAAACAAGGTCTTATAAAATATGACCCACGCTTTGACGATTTTTATGTTACAGAAAACGGATTGAATTGGCTGTGTGATAAGTCGAATGTAAATATGTATAAAGAGTATATGAGCGCATACAGAAAGCACGAGGGCGTGACACATATGTCACCCGAAGAAGTTGCAGAAGGAGCTGTAAAGGCTGAAAGCGGAGTTGCTAAAGTCAATGGGGCAACAAGCGCAAAAGCCGTACAAGGCACAACGGCGCAAGCTTCTCAGGTAGGTGCTTCACAGGCTGTATCAAGTGCTACAGTAGCGACAGCGCAAACTACGGCGCAAGCCGCAGGACAAGCAACAGCACAGGCAACTGCACAAGCAGCGGCAGGGGCGGCGACTGGCGGTGCTTCTGCTGCTGCCACAGTTGCCGCATCGGTAGCTAAGGGTATCGTAAGTTCAGCGGCTCAATCTTCTGCGCCTTCTCCTGCACCGACAATGACAATGACGATGAAATAAGGTGAGATTTATGCAGTTATCCGTACAAGGAGTAGGAAGGCTCGGACAAGATGTTCGACTCACAGAAACGATTATAGGCGGCAAACCAATGAGAGTGGTCTATAATTCACTTGCTATTTTTCAAAATGCAAGTGAGCCGTTTTGGATAGACATAAAAATAATGCCGCCGTACTCTTTGAAGTTTCCTGACTTCTTTAAGAAAGGCGACAGAATATCTTTTACAGGTGTTCTTGAGAACCGTGATAAAATGGTCGGGCTTATGAGAGTTAAAGACGTGGTTTTGAATGTTCAAAAGTGTGAACATTTGAAATAGAAAAAATGATGAAAGGGAGTGAAAAAAGTGTTTAGGAGTGCAATAATGGCATTAGCACCAAAAGTTACGAGGACTGCCAGTGAAGTATCGTTGTTAGTTACTTCGGCAGATGCTAACAGCTACATAGCTGATATAGTAACGCTCTTATTTTGGGCAGTCAGAATTTATATCATCGTCACACTTGTTGAGCCTCTCAAAGAGTGGTGGCAAGGAGAAAACGAGGACGAAGAAAGAAAGTCCAAAGGAGCAAAGAGAAAGCTCATTATGGGCATAGTCATCGTTGCCGCAACAGTAGCACTTGAAGTTGGAGTAAAGTCTTTGCTGTCGGGCGAAGGTATGCCGAGTCTTTTTGGCTCAAACGCTTAATTGTAGAAAGCCCCTTGCAAGGGGCTTTCTTAATAATGTAGAAGGGTGATATTAATTGAAGAAAATACTGTGCATTTTTCTTGTGTTTGCAGTGTGCTTATTTGGCTGTACAACAGGAAAGGTACTTAATTATAACAGCGTAGGAGTAATACAAGCATATGCTGATAATGAAAGCAACAGCGAGGACGATGATGAGGGCTTTTTTGAGGGGATAAGTAATGCACTGAGTAGCATTGCTGATACGATTGGAGAAGTAGTTGATGCCATTGTAAGTCTTGTCAGTTCAAATACAAACCTTGCCGCTCCGTTAATAGCGAGTTGGTTTGATACGTTTTTCACATCTCTTACTGCTTTATGGAGCGGTATAATGGACGATGTTGTTGCTGATGAACTATTTAGCTCAAATACATTGTATGGTAGCGGTCATTTAGTTGCTAATATTGCTACCACTCTTTCTCTCACGGCAGTGGGTATATGGGCGATTGGTGTTGCACTTGAATTAAAAAATGAGATAAAAAAATCTGAGGACGGAGAACTCACGCTTAAAAGATTTACAAGTGCATTAGCAAGGTCATTTCCGTCATTTGTTTTTATAATCGCAAGCTATTGGATTTGCAAATGTATTGTATATATCAATGAGGGTATGGTGAGTCTTGTTGCAGATTTATTTCCGAGTATGGACGAGTTTTTTGATACTTGGCGATTATCATATGACTCATATGAAATATTCGGTCAAGGAGCAGGACTTGGATATATGGGCTATCTTGCAGACCTTTTTATGGGTTTGGTAAATGTTCTTCCTATTTTTATATCAGTAATAGTGCTGATCGTAATAGGTTGGTGCGTGAACATAAAGCTAAAAATGAGACAAATTGAGGTAAGCTGTATGATAGCTGTATCTCCGTTGTTTTTCGCTTGTGCAGGCTTTGAGTCATTGTCAGAGTATTTTAAGAAGTTTATAATGACCTTTATATCTGTGGTTATTCAGACTTTATTTATGGCTATCGTTATTCTTATTGGAATGACATGGTTTAACGATGAAGTTGCAGATATGGTGAACAATGGTGAAACAATTTTCAATATAGGCGGAGATAGAACGATAGGCGACTACTTTGCAGATATCTTTATTTTCATTGCAATGGGCATAATGCTTTTAAAGCCGCCGTCAGTATTGCAGAACTTAGTGAAAGCATAATGTGCTACATATAGCACATTGAGAGGGGGAATAAAATGAAGAAGTTAATGGTGAGTGTTGTATTCACCATATTCATAACATTGCTTTTTCCTCAAATATCTGCCTATGCCGACAATGCTGACAACGAGCCTATACAGGGAATAACACAGACTACGGACGAGCCTGTGTATATTGACGATAGGTGTTATCCCTTGACTGCTAACAAGGAAGAAAAAAATGACGAGGACGGAGTATTTTATGCTTTTAAATTCGCCGCCGATCGTGGAGGAACAAGAAACATTTATGCTGTTATGGACGGCTACATTCTTGATATCCAGTCTGATTATCTGTGGCTAGAGGATAATGAAGGGGAGATACAGACCGTATACAGCCCACAGATAAGTGGCTCAATAGAATGGCTTGTGTCGCCTGATGATGATGTAGAGGCAGGCGATGTTATAGGTAGGATATCATCGCAAGGAAATGACTATCAAAATCTTTATGTGCGGTTTTTGAGAGAAGATATTGGCGATGATGAACAGCCATACTTTACTTGGAACGAGATTTTCAATGGTGAGGCTGACAATATTGGAGAGGAAATTTCCATATATGACCGTTGGAGAGTTTATACAGAACAGTTTGACCGTGATAATTGGCAAAGCTTTATAGACAGCTTTAATTACATAATTGGAGTTTTCACAGGTGAGACAGATTTAGCAGGAGACGTGCTTGAAGAACTTACAGATTTCTGCGATAGATTTGTGGAAATATCGTCCTTTGGCTTTAACTATTTTCGGAGAGAATTGACAAAAGAAAGGCTGTTTGACGATAACACATTCACAATGGTAAAGAACATATACGTTTCACTATATCCTTTTGCTATATTCATAGCAATAATGATATGGTACATTGATGTGTATAAGCAAATAGCATCATCAAGTTTTGACGGCTTTAGCAAGCGTGAATTTAAACAGCTTGCATGGTCTTTCTTGGGAGTAGTTTTTTGGATAACCAATGCTTTTGGCTTGTGTATTATTATACTGAAAATTGAGTCAGGTGTAGTTTCAAACCTTGTTACAAATGACGATCTAATAATTAGAAGCTTTGAGTCAACGATTGAAAGAAGCGATACAGGAAATGTTTTTGGAGACTTCATATATACGGTGCTTGCTTGGCTGAACAACTATATGACTTTTATCCTGTTGAATTTAATAATGTTAGTTGTATCTCTTTGCCTTGTGTGCAAGCTGACAGTTCGACAGATAGAGTTATGCTGTATGATTTCAGTATCGTCTGTTTTCTTTGCGTGTATGCAAATGAAAAATATGAAATGGCTTTTTAGAAAATTCTTTAAATCATACATTTTTTTAGTGTGTCAAACGATACCAATGGCTTTGATGTATTTAATAGGTCGAAACTGGGTGAACGAAAGAATGAGCGAGCTTACATTTATGAACTTAGACAGCATTGTTATTGTAATCGGTTTAGGCTGTTTAATGCTGAAAAAATCGTTTCTATATAGGATATTTGAATAAGGGGGAATGAAACTTGGCTGAGATAAAAGCAAAAGTTATAAACATAAAGTACGTTAAGTCGGAGAGTGAAAAAAGCAAAGGAACTTTTTCAACTAAAGATTTAACTGTAATCGCTGTTACAGCGGCGGCGGTCATTGCAGAAATGCTGACTTTCGGCAAGCTGTTTGGAATGGGCTTAGTGCTGCGAGCCATAATAGGTGGGTTAATCATCATTGCTTCTATTTTCGGTTTTTTGATCGAAGTGGATAATGAAATGCTTTTAACACACATAATTAATATGAGAAGAAACAGAGTGGATATAAGACCATATTGCAAGAGAGGCACGTTTGACGTGCCAGTTGGCGCAGAGGCATCTATAAGTGACACCAAAAAGGTCGAAGGAATATTCATTGTAGGAGAGGACGAAGCGGAAATGAAGAAGAAAAAAAGCAAGTATGAGGGCAAGTCGATTTGTGTTCCAAAGACTGCGCAAGATACACTACCGTTTGAAGAAGTTTACGAGGACGGAATTGTGAAGGTGCGTGAGAATGTGTATGCTTTGGTATTTGCATATACGGATATCGAGTACAATAAACTGACGCTTGACAGTAAACGAAGAATGGTAGACCAGTACCACGAACTGCTGAACTCTCTGCCACAGAATGTAACGTATCAGGAGCTTATAGTGAATAAGCCTGTTGACCCTAAACGCTATGATAGAGAAATGATGCTGAAAACGAAGGATAATCAGGAGCAAGAAGAACTCGTTGACAGTATGAATGATATCATTGCATACTATGTTTCACAGTCTGCAAAGTCAACGGCTGAACATCTAACGTATATGGCTCTTTCATATGAGCTGCTTAACAGCAAGGACGATTTGACAGCTCTGCATAACACCTATGAGGATATCAGCAACGTGCTTGAAGCACTAGGCTCAAAGACAAGAGTCCTAGAGCCAGAAGAAACATTTAAGTTAATGCACGATATCTATTATCCTTATGAGGAGTTTAAGCTTGCAAAGGATATCTATGCAAGGGGAGAAAATATCAGAGATTACATTGCACCAAATGGCTTCAAGTTTACGAGGAAGTACATAGAGTTAGGCGACAATCACTTTATGAGAGTGTTGGCAATGAGACTTGCTTATGATGTGAACGAGCTTACTGACAGCTTCATTGCAAAGCTCCTTGACAATCCTTATAGGGTATGTGTATCAAAAATCGTTACAAGGCTTGATAAGAATTACGCCTTGAAGCAGATAAAAAATGATTACGCTGATGCAGTTGATCGTCAGGATCAAATTGAAAAGGAAAACAGTCAGAAGGGCGTTACTGGTATGTCCTACACTGTATCGTCAAGAATTAAAAACCTCAGAAATGTTCTTGACGAGGTTAATAAAACTGAAAACGAACTTTTCAGAATTGCACTGTTTGTAACCATAAGCGCAGAGAGCCTTGAAGAGCTTGACAGCCTTACGGACTATATCAAGCAGAAAGCAACAAGCAGTCAGGTCGCTTTGAATATAATAGCAGGCGGACAAGAGAAGGGAATACATTCTGTTATGCCGTTTGCAGTCAATCATTTTAACGGAAGTAAAACGAGCTATACTACAAACCTTCTTACTGAGGCGGCATCGGTGCTTATACCTTTTTCAACGAGAGTATTCTACAATCCGAATGGTGTATGTTACGGCTTTGAAAAGGTCAATAAAAATCTTATCGCTATTGATAAGGACGAAGGAATGAACGCTAACACTATGATGTTCGGTGCATCGGGTTCAGGAAAGTCTATGCTTGAAAAGCTGACATTTATTCAAATGTACCTGAAACACCCTGATTATAGGTCAATATTTATCGACCCTGACGGAGAGTATACACATCTTCTTGAAGAAATGGGCGGCGTTCAGATAAACATTACTCCGTCCTCGAAAACGAAAATCAATATATTCGATATAGATTTGAATTATGTTGATAAGGACACTCAGCAAGACCCTATTTCAATGAAAATAGACTTTATGCTTATGGTTGTCGAGCTTGCAAAGAAATCTCCTCTTACCTCTTCGGAAACAAGTATACTGAATAGGTGTATCAAGCATCTATATCAGCCGTATATAAAGAGTGGTGACGAGAAGGACAAGCCAATATTCAGCGATCTGTACAAAATGCTAAAAGGACAAGACGAAGACGATGCGAAAAAGCTTGCCCTTGACCTTGAGTTTTATGCAGATAGTGATTACTTCTTTGACGGTCATACAAACATTGATATGAATAATAAGCTTATCCAGTTCAATGTTAAGAATATCGAAAAGGACAAAACAATGTCATTGCAGATAATTCTTGAACTGATTTGGCAGACTGTAAATAAGAACAGCAAAAATGGTTACAGAACGATATTTGTAAACGATGAAGTTCAGACAATGCTCACAGACTATACAGGACAAGAGGCAACGAGAAGCAGTAAATATTACGAGGAAACTTACCGCCGTATTCGTAAACTTGGCGGTATACCGACAGCTATTGTTCAGAACATTTCAACGTTCTCAAAGTCCACGGTCGGCAATGCGATGATGGACAACGCAAGTATGACGATACTTTGTCAGCAGGGAGAGGCTGATATTGAAGTAGCGGCGGCAAGATTTAAGCTTACCCCCGAAGAAACTAAATGGGTATCATCAGGCGTTCTTGGAACAGGTATTATAAAGGTAGGTCAAAAAAAGGTTATGTATGATATGCGAATACCTCGAAAAGTCAGAGACAATTCATTGGTTTATGAGCTTTGTGCAACTGACCCTAGCAAATAGAATGATGAAGATAGCAGAGGAGTTTAAGACCTCTGCTATTTTTTTGTGTGCTACATATGTCACGTCAAGTATTTTCACAATTTTCTTATACATTTGCAAAAAAGCACTTGACAAATTGCTTATAATATGCTATAATGTATTCATAGAACACAATACGAAAGAGGTTTTATTTTATGAAAATCATAAAAAACATCAATGACCTTGTACCGAGAACTCCTGCGGAAAAGGCAGAACTGGATAAGGTCATTTCCCGAAAGATAAACATAGGCAGTACACTTGAATATAAGGGTGCTTACTATATCTTAGACAACGCCTTTTTCACAAAAGAGAGAGGCGGCAGTAGAAGAATAGTAATGGGCGTTCTTGTAGGCGTGAATGGCGCAACACTGAATATTAACCTCAATGATAGCTCAGTCAAGTATGCGGACGTTCTGATGCAGACCTGTAGCGATAGTTATGATATCCTTGCTATGATCGGCGCAAAGTGCTTGAAATGTGGCGACAAAACAGTATACGATAAGGTTTATTCGGTTGCTACACCTTATCATAGTACGGCTAACATCTTTTATTATATAAAGGAGCATTATGTTGAATGGACTTCTGATAAGTCTGAGCTTGACTTCATTGAAGCGTGGATAACAGACCACGAAAGTCGATATCCTGATGTTCTTCGTTCTCGTCTTGATGCTAAGAAAATGAGCGATATGATCGCAGAGGGTAAACGGTATGCGGATATAGGACGAATGTATAATACGTCAAGAGAGTTCGTGAGAGTCCTTGCAAAATCTTATGCTGAAAAATATCCCGACCTTATCTTGTCGCCGATAAAGAAGAAAAAGTCTATAACCAAGGAAGTTTTCAATAACGTCCTTGTTAGAATAGCGGTTTCTGAGAAAATGAAGAAAGCCATTGATGATTACTTTGCAGATAATGAGATAATCGGTCATACACAGTATGTGGGCTTTTGGCAGCCTGTTCTCGAAAGCTTCCTGAGCAATCCAACGGAAATTAAGGGAGAATATCTTGTGAAAAGCGACTCAGGTATGCTGTCTGAGGAACGAAAAAGACCGATAAAGGTGCATTTCTATATCACTCAGGAAATGAAAGAACGCCTTGACGATTATGTGAAGGTATACAATGAAACTCACTCACAGCATATCCGTGGTAAGGGAAGAGTTGTTTTGCAGGCACTTGATGATTTTCTGATGTGACACGTATAGCACATTTGCTCAAATGTGTTGACTTTTGCGCATTTTAAGTGTAAAATTTATAATGAGGTGAGTGTATTGAAATCAGAAGAAAGCAGACTGTTGTTTTTCGATAAAAAGGACAGTGAAGAAGCTGCCGAGAAAGAAAAAAGAACGATAGACCATTCCGTAAAGTTCAAGAATAATTTGAAAGCCGTTGGCGAGTGGATAGTTAAGATACTCAGCTCGTTTGTTGTTTGTCTTGTGGCATCACTTCTTGTTACTATCATTTTTAATTCGGTACAGGAAGATGTTTCATTGGCGAGTTCCTTTGATATGGTTATAGGCAAGATAAAGGAATGGGTCGAAATATACTTATAGACATAGGAAGGAAAGTATACAATGAATGTAGTTGTTGTCTGCAATAAACTTAACAGAAAGACAATGAAGGAATATCTGCCCAGCAAGAAACATAACATCAATGTTTTGGGCATCATCATTTCAGTAAAAAATAAAGACGAACTCATTCGCCAAATCACAGAGGTTTATAATCCTCACGCCTTGTTCTGGGTGAACGGTGTTCCTTGCGGCTCGAAAAATAAAGAGATAAGCGAGTTGGAAATACTCACAGATTTAAAAAAGGCTGACCCTAATCTTAAAATTTTCTATAGCGTTGTGAACAGGGTCGAGATAGACAATTACGACGAATTTGTGACTGAGCTTATCCGCAATGGTATTTATAACATCATTACTGGTGTAAGGACGGTTGACGATTATCATAGGCATTTGCTGTCACCGATAACAAACGCTGAGGCGGCGTTTAAGCTTGCGAAGGTAGAAATGCCTGAGAACTTTAAAAATGAGGATATGGAGCGTGAGGAACAGGAACAGCTTTCGGCAGAGTTTGAGGAAACTTTTGATGAAAATGAGTTCTATCAAAATTCTCCTTCTGTTGCGGCAATAGCCCCTGTTAATATAGAGCAGGGATATGGTGATAATGGCTTAAATGAGTATGGCAAAACAGAGGAACTGAGCCACCCTGAGAGCGTTGCACCTGACGAAGATGTTCCTGACTTTATAAGTGAGGACGTTGACGAGCTTATCGCCAATTCCAACAGCGAGGAATATTTCTCAGACAAGACGGAAGCCACAGAGGAAACGCCTGATACAGCGGACACAGACGAGGCAGAGGACGTTCCGATCGTAAGCTTTGATGATAAGCCGCAAGACTTTGAAGAACTCATTACAGAGGCGCAGGGTGGAACTGAGAACGTTGTACCTGATGAAGATGTTCCTGACTTTATAGGTGAGGACGTTGACGAGCTTATCGCTAACTCCAACAGCGAGGAATACTTTGCGGATAAGGAAGAGGCAACAGAGGAAACACCTGATACAGAGGACACAGACGAGGCAGAGGACGTTCCAGTTGTAAGCTTTGATGATAAGCCGCAGGACTTTGAAGAAAGCATTACGGAAGAATTGAGCCGCCCTGAGAACAATGCTTCTCACCATACTCCTCTTGTATATGAACAGCCGAAGGCAGTTTTTGAAAACGCCACGGTAAATACAGTGGCAGAGCAGAGCAGATTTAACCCTGCAATGCTGACGGCACATATCACTGTGGCGGTAAGTCAGCTTATACGGCGCACAGGCTGTACGCACGTTTCCGTAGAACTTGCTTCGTTTCTGAAACAGAAGTATTCAGTCGGCGTGGTTTTCTCAGACAATGAAACATATCTGAACTTTGCAGATTATCTCAACGTTGAGTGCAGTATCAATGACGGCTTTAAGTATAACGGCGTTTCGTATTATTCTCCTGCTTGCCTGAGTATATCTCAGGGAAATCACGAGATAACCATTAAAGACTTTGGTATAGTTTCTGATGATGAACTGACAGAGTATGAAAAATGTCCATATAAGCTTCTTGTAGCTGACTTTGGCTTTTGGAATGTTTCAGTTATAGAAAAGTATATCGTTGACAGTGCTATGTCATATGTGCCTCAAACGTATTTTCTCTTCAATCTCATTGGTGAAAACAGATTTACAGATAAGATACTTCCTTTGGCGCAGAAGGGATATAAGGTGTTCAGGCTGTCTGCATCGGAGAGTTGCTTTGAATACTCGGCGCATAATGCAGAGGTGTACGGTAGAATTTTTAATCTTGCTGATGCGCCACAGTCTAAGAAAAAGCAAGGCTTATTTAAAAGACGTAAGAATAATTAGCGTGATATATGTGTCACAATTGAAAGGAGAAAAAATGACAAACTGTGTTATCATAGATGTGGAGAAGCCCATAAGGTGTAGGGAGTGCGGTGAGATTATACGTTGGGAACGTTCGAGGACAAATCGAACTGTTGTATGTGGTTATGTGATGTCTATTCGCAGCTTGATAGATTGCGGTGAAGAAGTTGAAAATGGGTCGGAAAGCAAAATTCTTTCGGATAACGATGTTCAAAAGCTAACTCGGCTTTTGGGTGACAAATCAATACCGAAACATAGCGGAGAAGAAAGATTATCTCTCAGTTTTTCAGAGTACAAGTATCACTCAGTTTTGAAAACAAGAGCTTTTTGGGCTTTGCTTAGGGCGATTTCCGTATTTATAGCATATGTTCTTGCCACTGTGTGTTCAATGATTTCAATTGGTAGAACATTACACGATGAAGCAACGGTTTTAATGCTAAAATCGTTGCTGACATTGCCAAATCTATCTCTCGCATTTATAATTGCCCTTGTGCTTGGCTCACTCACGCTTATTCCCAAAAGGAAGAAACAACGGCTCGACTTGTCATTGGTGACAGACCATATGGACGAATGTCAACATTGCGGAAATAAGCAGAATGAGAAATTAAATATTCCTAGACTTGCTCTTGAAACAGATAGTAGACTTTGTGAAATGCTTAAAAGCTTCAAAGCTTTTAAGGATAATAAGGCGGAGCTTAGTGGAGAAGATTTAGATTTTTTTTGCGATTGGTTTATGAAATACAATAAGTATGATGATGCTGAAAATGTTTCACATATAGTGGAAAAAATACGGAGTATTCAATACTTTGCCGAGCTTGGTAATACGCCAATACTTGTGGAAATCGGTAATGAAATATGTACCGAAAAGAGAAGAAGAAATATCTTAATATACGATAAAGTTTAATTATGGTGAACAAGACGTATCTAATAGAGGAGAGAAGAAAAATGGAAATGCAAGCAATAATAGAAGTTAAAAAGCCTGTAAGATGTGAGTCCTGCGGAGAAATTTTGGCGTGGGAACGTGTGAAATCATATCAAGTGCAATATTTGAGAGGAGCGGTTGTAAATAATATATTATCGCTGCTTAGTGATCCACGGTCAGCTTGGTGCAAATCTATGACTATGTTATCCGATGATGAACTGGATTGCATATATGAAATGTTGGACGAGGACACTTTGAATAGAATAGGAAGAGTCATTTACCGTGGAGAAGAAAGACCTTTTTTGAGGTTTGAAAAAGTGGCATCAAGTAATGACAGCGGTATTAACAGAGAGGGAGTTCTTATTGCAATATCTCTTATATCTCTTTTGTGCCTTATCGTTTCGGCGTTCCAACTTTTTTTATCGGAATTTGATTTTACGGCATCAACAATAAATGTTTTGGTGCTGTTGCTGTCGGCATTTATATACATTTCATCACAAAATGCAAGATGGAAAATCAATTCTTTGCGCAGTGAAGTAATTTTTAATCTTGCCTCATATGCGCATATGAAATGTTCTAACTGCGGTAATGTTTCAAACGAAAAAATCGAAGATAAAATTCTTTCATTTGAAATTAAGCCTTATGTTTTTGCTCGTTTCAATAAAGAAAAAAGGTTTGATGTTAATATGGCTGAATTAACAGCCAACGATCTTAGCAAGCTTTCAGAGATTATAAGGAAAGGCGAAGGTGCTGAGTCTGAACGTTCCAAGTATATAACGAGGAAAATCAAAGAATTTACGGAAGATATGACAGCTTATGATGCACAGATAGTTATGGAGATTGTTGATATGTTCTAAGTGGATATATGTAGCACAATTAGGAGTGATACAATGAAAGGAAACGTCAAAATCGAGCTGAAAAAGCCCATAAAATGTGAACAATGCGGTGAGATAATTATGTGGGATACGGTCTTTAGCGTTGCATTTTATGACGAAGAAACTGTAGAAAAGTTGTATGAAAAATTTGATTTCACCAAAGAAACTAGGTTGGGGTACGGTACAACTGATCTTACACTTAACGATTTGAAAGAAATTTATAATTGGAAAAGGTTTGGCTTAAAGAACTCTGATTTTTTTGATGTGCTTCAAGATGTGATAAAAAACTTGGAGGACGGCAGCGAAAATAAAGCTGTAATTACAATTGAGGATATTGACAGCTTTCTGCCAAATGATAGTAAAAAAGCGGACAACATCGTAGCTGCAATAATGACTTTGGTGGTCAGTTCGTTCCTCGTTGCAAATGTGACAGCCGAAAGAGTAACTGAGAAATTGAACTTTATTACTGCTATGGGAATAATAACGCAAGTATTAATTTTAGCTGTTGTCTTATTTCTCTCGTCAATGGTGATAAACCTTACTAAAGCGCAGAAAGAAGTTTCAATGTATCTTATGATGCCTTTGGAATGTAAAAAGTGCGGCTATCATTTGAGCATTTATCCTAAAAGTGTAGATGTAGCAAACGTGATTGTCAATTCAAAAGCATTACGAAAATCAGATATTCAAAACGTAAGATATGGTCTTTCGGTTTGTGATATAAACAGGCTTTACGAAAACGTAAAAAAATATGTACCGCCATACATAGAAAGCAGGACGTATACTCTTGTGACGATCGAACGGTTTATAACTGCAATGGAAAATGATAAAAGTTTAAGTGTTAAGTTAAGAGTTGCAAAGTAGGAAAGGGGAGAATAACGAATGGACTTTGATATAACTACAGTGCTGATGGTGATAGTTGCCATAGGCGCAATATTTGCATTTGTTATAGTTGCGATTATGACGATAGAACTGTTTGAAAGGCACAAAAAGACAAAGGTGAAGGTTATGAGAAGGAAAAGCAGCAGTAACGGAAAGCGGACACATATAGCACAATCAGAAAGGAACTAAAATGCAGATAGGCTTGATAAACTCTTTGGAGTCGGTCGAAATAAGCTTTAATTCACTACGACCTCATTATGGAACAGGTGTTACTACAACAAGCGTAGGCGCATACGGCGAGAAGAAACATTCGTATAGAAATGGTGTTATGACAAGTCAGGGTGATATACTTGAAACTGTATGGGTAGCAGCCGTTGAACTTTTAGCTGCGAAAAATTGTGAAACAGCCTTGCTTGAAAAGCTTAAAGAGGCGCAGTTTTCAGGTTGTGCAAATCATACCGAGTATCTGATAACTAGAGAGGCGTGCAGGCTTTATGCTTACCAAATGTTTGATAATAAAGGGTGGGTCGAATACGTTAGATTTAATAAGCTTGTCCGACCGAACGTTTTGGCAAACGATAAGGACATTATAAAAGTTCTTCCGAAGTGCTGTAAAGAGTTGTGTGAGACAACGAAACAGATCATATCTGCTTCTTATGATGATAAGATACCGTGTCCGATATGCGGTAAAAGAACGGAATATATCGGAGCTTATGAATGATAAAAAGGGAGAGATACCATGAAGAACAGCGTTAAAAGAACAACAGCGGCTATACTGGCGGCAATGATGATAGGAACAGGAATATATGCTCCGATTGCCGATCACTATAACCTTTTTTCAGAAACCTCGATAACCGCAGAGGCGGCAAGTGTGGGGAAGGTGACAGGTCTCAAATCAAATACTTTGAGTAACAGCAAAATAAAGCTTAAATGGAAAAAGGTCAAGGGCGCAAGCGGCTATACCGTGTATATGCGTAAGAATGGAAAGTATAATAAGGTAGCTGATGCCAAAAGCACAACATACACCGTAAAGAAGCTTCCAAATGCCACAAGAGAGAATTTCAAGGTCAGAGCATATAAGAAGGTAAAGGGCAAAAAGATATATGGCTCTTATTCTTCCAATTGGAACACCGCCACAAACCCTCAGCCTTGCAAGGGCTTGAAAGTATCTTCTGTAAATTCAGACAGCGTAAAGCTTTCGTGGACGAAAATTGGCTGTACAAACTATCGTGTTTTCCAGTACATAGGCGGTGAGTGGAAGGAGATAGGCAAGACCACAGGAACGTCATATACCGTTAAGAAACTCACACCACAGACAGAGTATCGGTTTAAAATAAGGGCTTGCAAGAAGGACGATAAGAAGAAACGCAATAACCATTATGGCAAACATTCAAAAGTTGTTACTGCCACAACGAGCGTTGCAAAGGTAACAGGTGTACAGTCCAATACTCTGAATAACAGCGAGATAAGCTTATCGTGGAACAGTGTAAGCGGAGCTGACGGTTATTCAGTTGGAATGAGGAAGAACGGCGTTTATAACGAGGTCGCAGACGTAACAGAAACAAATGCGGTAGTTTCAGGTCTGCCAAATGCCACAAGAGAGAGCTTTAAAATTCGTGCTTATTCTATCGTGGACGGTTCAAAGCAGTATGGTAACTGGTCTGACGGCGTGGCAACAGCCACAGCACCACAAAAGGCAAAAGGACTGAATGTTTCTTCCGTTACCGAAAGCAGTGTTACCCTCTCGTGGGATAAGATCGGCTGTAATGAGTATGTGGTATATGAGGATAATGGTGAAAGTTGGGCGGAAATAGGCAGAACCGCAGACACTCAGTTTACTGTAAAAAATCTTAATGCTGAAACTTCATATAACTTCAAAATTCAGGCTGTCAAGATTGACGATGCAAAGGTTGAGCATTATGGTGAAGAAAGTGATGTTGTAACAGGCACTACAAGCAGAAGCGACAAAATCACGCAGGCAGATATTGATGCTATGAAGGCAGAACTTACAGCATATTCAAGAGAAAAAGCGGAGTATATCAAGGAACATTATACGGAGTTTTGGAAGTATGGCATTGATTATAATACGGTAGAAGAATACTTTTTACGAAAAGAAGGAAAAGCAAAGCCAAGTGATTTAGGGTACGATAGAGTAGATACAATAGAGTTTACAGAAGGACAGTCAATGCTTTCAGATTTCAAAAAGATTTATATGGACTACATAGATTATGAATATGAAGAAAGAAATGATGTTTATTATGTGGTCTATGTAGAAGCTTGTCCTAATGGTCTTGATGTAAACCCTAACCCTTGTTGGGCGGTGTATCTTCTTTACTAATAAGCGGACACATATAATTGAAAGGAAAATCGAACAATGAGAAACAAGACATATCACGAAATGTACGATCTATTGACACAGTCTATGTCATTAAACCACAAAATGATTGACAAAATAGAAGAACTTAGAGCTGAGAACGCTATTTTGTACAAGCAAATAGAGGAGTGCAGAGACACGTTAAGAACGTTGATATCAAAAGATGTTAAAAGCTTAAATGATAATAAGAGAGGAAAGTGATTAATATGAGGAATATGGTGAAGATAACAGCGGTGGTACTGGCATTGACAATGCTTGCATCTTGCGGTCAGCTTGATGATACATCTAAGGCAGAAACAAAGGCTACAAGTGCAACCGTTACAACAACTACGGTGGGAACGTGGAAGCCGTCTTTTGAAAATGCGACTACATTTACTACAACGACAAGTGCCACAACCACTACAACAACTATGCAGACAACTAAGAACACTACTACAACTAAAAAGGTAACTTCTACAGTTCAGAATAATAGTAACAATGGTAATGGTGGTGTTGCGTATTATCCGTCGCAGGACAACAACGATTACAATTATGAAGATAATCAGCCTTCATATAGTGAGGATAATAGTGATAATAATTCTTCTTATGAACAGCCACAACAGACAGAACAACCTAGACAGACAACAACTACAAAAAAGGAAGAACAGCCGTCAAAGCCAAGTGGTAATAAAATCACACAGTCTGATATTGATGCTATGAAGGCAGAACTTACAGCATATTCAAGAGAAAAAGCAACGTATATTAAGGAACATTACACGGAGTTTTGGAAGTACGGCATAGATTATAATACGGTAGAAGAATACTTTTTGCGAAAAGAAGGAAAAGCAAAGCCAAGTGATTTAGGGTACGATAGAGTAGATACAATAGAGTTTACAGAAGGACAGTCAATGCTTTCAGATTTCAAAAAGATTTATATGGACTACATAGATTATGAATATGAAGAAAGAAATGATGTTTATTATGTGGTCTATGTAGAAGCTTGTCCTAATGGTCTTGATGTAAACCCTAACCCTTGTTGGGCTGTGTATCTCCTTTACTAACAGCAGACACATATGTCACAATTCAAACAAGATTTTGCTAGAAAGGATTGTTTAAAAATGGCTATTTCTAATCATATTGCTTCTTTGAATAATATTAATGATTGCAATAATTATGATTTAAAACCTTGCCCATTTTGCGGGAATAAAGCTGTAATTAAATCAAAACCAGATATATATGGTTTAAGATACTACGTTATGTGTGGTAAATGCGAAACTAAAACACATATTTTTGAAGAATGTGTAGATGCCGTTAAATTATGGAATAAAAGAATAAGCGATAATTAAAGCAGCGTAAAATTTTGACACATATTGCATCAAATGTGTTGACTTTTGCGCATTTCAGGTGTATAATATAGGTAACTGTTAGAAGGGAAGAACGTCAGTGCAGGAAAAACCGCCATTCATAAATTTCAATTTGTTAATCTTTATGCTCTTTGCCTATTGCTTAATACTCGCTATACTTTCGTTCAGTTGTGAACATAATCATGTTAAGTATAACAAGGTTCTTGTAATATGGTTTCTGATAAAAGCTTTGATTTTGCTTATAAATGTTCCATATATAAAAGAGACTTTTCATAGAATAGTTAAAGATGAACGAGCTGACTTAACCACCACCAAAGTCATACACAATACATACCTAATGTGTTGTGCAGTGACCGAAATGGCATTGCCGACTTTTCTTATATCCGCACTATAATCAGGGAAAATTTAACGTTTGAAAATTTGTGCTACATATGTCACAACCTATAAGGAGAGAAATTCAATTTCACTCAAATGTGTTGACTTTTGCACCTTTTAGGTGTATAATATAGGTAGCTTGTAGAAGAGAGAAGGTGAAAATAATGTCAATTTTTCTTTATTTTGTTCCCGGCATAATAGCGGCAGGAGGCGTGTTGGCTTATGATTATTTCAAACGTGTAGGCGTTGCAAAAGCTCTGCAAATCATGTCTATCATTCTATATATCATTGGGGGCATGATTATGCTTCCTCAAATCTCAGGTGCATATCAAGACTTTATGCGAATTATGAGCAGAGCAGATGAAGGCACAAGTGTAAGCTTAAAACCTTTTCTTGCTGTACTTTCATATGTTGTTATTGCAACCTTTTTATTGTTTGTAGCCGATAAAATTCAAAACAAACAGAATGAAAAAAAGAGCAATGATTGAGGCAAAAGTGGATATATGTGTCACACTTGAAAGGAGAAAAATGAAATCAACAGGAATAATCAGAAGAATAGACGAACTCGGAAGGCTTGTTATACCGAAAGAGATAAGAAGAGTGTATGGACTTGATACTGGCGTTGGCGTTGATATATACACTGACGGCGATATGGTTGTTTTGGAAAAGCACAAAGAAACGTGCGCCTTTTGCAACGAGCATAAAGAAGAGTTTCACGATTTTAAGGGCGTGAAGATATGTAACGAATGTTACAATGAGCTGACAAAAAAATAAGGAACAAAGCCCCTCATTTGTATAAATAGGGGCTTTTTGAGTTAAGGGAGAGAATGAAATGCTTAATTATACGCCGCCGATCGGATTGACTAGGAAAAGAAAAAGACAGATAAAAAAAGCTCAGAAAAAGAATAGAAAGCCCTCGAAAATTTACTTCGCCGCCTATGTCGCTTTCTTCATAGGACTGCTTCTATATAAATACATCGGCTTTGTCGGACTTATAATGTTAGAAGCAGCCGTTATTGGTGCAGGCTTTTGGCTTAGTAGGAATGAGATACGCCTCAGAAAGAACACTGAAAAGGCAAGCGGTATGAAGGCTCTCGATATTATGTCAGATGCAGATTTTAAACTTGCGATTATAAATAAGTATTATAGTGATGATACTTATGAATGTCTCGATAAAGCAGAGGACTTTTACACGGACAGAGATATGAGCCACTTCGGAATGTATCACGATAAAGATAACGATAAAACATTTCTCCTTGCTTGCTTTCGCTCTCCTGAATATATTACCATACGCCAAATGGACGAAATACTTGATATGCGTAAACACTTTGAAACAGAAAGTGTTATGTTGTATACTAATGGCTATGTTGGTGACAGAGCAAGCGTACTTATGGACGAGAATATTAAGTACAAAGACAGAAAAGATTTACTGTATGAGTATACAAAGGAAGATGTGAAGAACGTGCAGGAGCTTATTGAGTTTAGCTATGTTAAGTCTTGCCCATACTGCGGCGGTCGCTTGACCTTAAAGCCAACGCCAATAGGGGAGTATTATTTCTGTACTTCTCCTTCTTGTAGATTTAAAGTCCGTAAAAGCACATTGCAGTAAAAAACGAACACGATTGGCTGATAGCCCATTGATAAGCAGAAAAACATATGATAAAATAAGAGGGGATAGTATTGACCGTAGTAATAGTTGAAAAGCAGAGCGTTGCAAAGAGAATAGCTAAAGCTCTTGGTGCAGGAAAGAAAGTGCCATATGTGTCACATTCAGATATCCATTATTGGGAAACCATTCTTAACGGTGACAATACCATGATTGCCTATGCAAAGGGAAGATTATATGAGCTTGCTCCTGCCGCTGCTTATGGCAGTGACTTCAATAAATGGAGCAGTAGAGCTTTTCCGTGTATTCCTCACCAATTTAAGTATACACCGCTGAAAGATAGTGAGAATAATATAGTTTCTGCCTATATTGAGTGCCTTGACGAAGCTTTGAGCAAGGCGGATAAAATCATATGTGCTACCGACAATGACGATAGCGGCGAGAACATTTTTTCTTACATATATATAAATTTGGGACGAGGCTTGCCTGTCTACAGAGCAATCATAAATAACCTTAATGAAAGCTCCATAAGGAGCGCATTTAACCTGAGAAATCTTCAAAGCATTGAGACTAGAGCTTCTATTATAAGAGCCGCAAGGTGCAAAGATAGCACCAACTGGCTATGGGGCATAAATCTCACAGTGCTTGCTACACAGGCGTATGGAAACAGAGAAAAAATAACCATAGGTACAGTGCAAACACCAACGCTTGCCGCTGTTGTTGACCTTGAAAGAGCTATCAAGGAGCATAAGAGTGAAAGCAGCTTTGCAATTAAAGCAGCTTTTGACAGAGTAAAAATTCCTGCGGTACTCAGTGAGCGTTTTTCGGATAAAGAAACCGCTGAGAGCATTGTGAATACACTTAATAATTCTGTTCCAACAGTCACAAACTATGAACAGACAACAGCCACAGAAAAGAAACCATTGCTATACAATACAACGGTTTTGCAGTCTGAGATTTGCAAAAAACTTAAAATCAAGCCCACAAAGGCGGCGGATATTCTTCAAACGCTGTATATGAAAAACCTTATAACATATCCACGAACAGAAATGCAGTTTTTGTTTGAGTCAGATAAGGTGCAAATTAAGAGGATAATTCAAGCGTTATTTGATATGCTATATAAATCGTGCGCCGTTTCATCGGAGAACTGGTGCGAATTTACCGACCGACATTTTAACAATAAGAAACTTGAAAATGAAGCTCACAGTGCGATCGTTCCACAAATGCCGATCTTTTCAGAGATAAAAAGATTGACAGAGCAGGAGCTTGCGGTGTATGATATGATTTGTAGATCGGTGTTGAGTTTGGTCTATGATGATGCAATATACACGAAGATCAATATGACGATAACAGTCGGAGAGTATGGGTTTATAACCTCTGATAAGGCTTGTACAATTGCAGGGTGGAAAAGTCTTTTCGGAGAAATGCCTCGTACAAGCTTTCTTGCACAGTACCAAAAGGGAAGTGTTCTCAAAGGCGTTTACGGCGTTGCTGAAATAAAATCAAAGCCGCCTGCAAGGTTTAACTACAGTACGCTTATGCTGTATATGGAACGTGCAGGAAAATATATAGAGAATGAAGAAATAGCGGTGTGGGGTCGCAAACATCGAGTTATGCTCGGTACAAACGATACACGCCCGATAATAATACAAAACCTACTTGATAATGGGTACATTATGGTTAAGAATGAAACCATATACCCTACAGAAATGGGCGAGTACGTCATAAATAACTTTCCGATACAGGAGCTTAAAAAGCCTGACCTTGTGGCTGATATGGAGCGTAGGCTCTATAAAGTCCATAATGGAGAGGAAACACCTGATAAGTATATGTCAGACGTGATAAAGAAACTTAAAGAGTGGTCTGTCATATTAAAAGGCGTACAGATAAAAGAATATGTTTCCGAAAAGGAAAGAAAATTCAACTGCCCGCTATGCGGAAGGCAGATGAAGAAAAGCCTTAACTCATGGTACTGCACAGGAAATTTTGATAAAACGTGCGACTTCATTATGCCAGTTAATATAAAAAAGAAAAAGCTGACAGATAAGAATGTTTATGACCTTATCTCAAAAGGCAGAACAGAAGTCATTACAGGCTTTAGAGACGATGATGATGTTGAGTTCTCGTCAAGCTTGGCATATGATAAGTATAGGCGCACAATAAGCTTTCTTTATGATGATGAAAGCTATGTATGCCCTCTCTGCGGCGGCTTAGTTCGTAAGAGCAAGTATGCTTGGTACTGTACGAATAAGGATAAGGGCTGTAAATTCAGAATTAATACAATAATAGCGCAGAAGGCAATATCAGAGGCAGATGCTGTTGATCTTATGACAAAAGGAAAAACAGATGTGATAGAAGGGTTTGTGAGTAAAAAAGGCACGACATTTTCTTGTAGGCTTGCGTATAATCGAGCCACAAACAGAATAGATTTTGTGTACGGAAAGAGGAAAAAATAATGGAATTTAGACTTAGCAACAAGGCTGTTGAGTTGCTTAATAACCAACCATTAACGAAAACAAAGGCAATCAAAAATTGCATAAGCAAAGTTCGGACAGTGAGCAATGCTAAGATATTACCACCTTATATCGTAGACGAGCTTAAAAAACATATAGAAGAGTATAAGAGAAGCAGCGAACGTGTCAGGACAAAGTATTCCTGCGTAGGCGATGCCGAAGCTCAGGGTACTTATGATTTTGCAAAGCTCATAGCGGCGACATATAGAACGAGCATAAGCTCTTTCGTAGACTTTTGTATTGTGCGAGGTTTAACTGAGAATGAGAAAAAATTTTAAAATTGATCGGCATAGTTGGGATATGCTAAAGGAATTTTGCAAGGAAGAGGGCATAACACTTTCAGAAGGATTTGATATAGTCATTGAAAAAATCAAGGAAAGAGCATTAGAAGAAAAGAAGTACGTTGAAGCAAAAGAAATTCGTCCTCGTATAGATATGGACGATGATACTTTTTCTATTCTGTTTAGCGAGGCAAGAAGAAAAAGAATGTCAGCTAGTAAGCTCATTGAGCTGTACATTGATGATTATATCGGTCATAGACGTTATGAACAGCTTAGAAGTATTCTCGAGACTGAAAAGAACGAGATCGAAAAACTTAGAAATGTTGGGAAAGAATTGCATGAAAAGATGCTTGAAAAGGGTTGACAAACAAGCCGTAATGTGATATAATATAGTTGTCGAAAGACCAGATATATCACAGTGAGTCTGCTGTGTTCGGACATAAGTCAGCTATCCTTTTGGCTTCCAGCCGACAAAATAGACGTTTATAGCCTTGCCACTTTCGGCAAGGCTATTTTTATAAGGATAAAGGAGAAATATAATGAAAAGGGCTGAGATTACAGAGGGCAACTGTTACAGAATTTCACGTTCGGTGGATAGTATACCACTTTTAAAAAAGGAAATTAATGAAGGACGTTTCATTATGAATAAGGGCAGACCTTATGTTGTGGTTTTTAATTCACCTAATGATGATTTTATATGGGTAGCACCTCTTACTTCAAACGAGCAAAAATACAGAAGCTATATAAAGCTTGAAGAAGAAAAATATCATAATGCAAAAAGCTACATTATAACGAGTTGTGGTGATAAGAATAGTGCAATTTCTTTGAGCAATGCGTTTCCTGTTTTGCCTAAATACATAAAAGAGCCTTGCATACAAAATAAGCAAAAGTTATTTGTGAGCAAGTCCGTCCTTGAAAAGTCGCAAGACCTATTATCCGAAAAAATAAATATGTCAAATAAAGGGGTAAAAGCTTTTTGGAGTGATGTAAAAAAAATTCGTAAAGCGTTTCTGAATTTAGAATTTAAAAAGTTCAAAGACCTGTCACTGGAGGAACAGAAGAAAGTTGTATATCACTGTTATAATGAATATTTAGAAACGCTTGATACAGCACAGGAATACAAAAATGCTTTGCATAAAATCTATGCCTCTTTACAGCGAAGAGACGATGTTTTCTTTAATCCCTATACATTAGAGAAAAGAACGTATAAAATTATGAAAATGGGCTTACCTCTTGGAGAAATAAAAAAAGGAAAACCATTCTATAAACGCTTATCATCAAGAGAGGTTTACGTTATTTCCAAAGAGTTGGAGAAAAGGAAAGTGCAGTATAGTGCCGTTATCAGGCAGGACGGCGAAGGTCAGATCACGGTGCAGAGAAAAGACGGTAACACTCTTACACGCCTTATCAACACGAACAGAAATAATATCAGCGGAATAAACCGAAAACTAGAGCTTGACTCAAATAGCCCTGAGAAATATGTGCAGATAGCGTGCAAAATGGAAGATGCGTTGATGATATGCAGTAGGTTTGACGGATATGATGTTCCATACAACTGTTCTTTTTTTGAGGGCAAAACGGCGCAACTTACTGTAGAAAAGAAAAATTTAATAGAATTGCAACACGCAATGAAGAAGTTTGATGTGTTTGCTAAAATTCAGCCTATGCAACAGACGGCTTCACAGAATATGCAGTCTCTTACGTTGTGATTTTAAGGTATCAGAGGAACATTGTTTTTCTCTGATGCCTTTTTTATATATAGTGAAGGGTAATTGTGAGCGGACATATGTAGCACAATTCTTTAAAATCAATAGAAATTTTCATGTTTGCTATTGACAAATACAATATAATATGATATAATATATTTATAGACATAAGAAAAGGGGGGCGTTCTGTTTGAATAAAAAAGAGCTGTCGGAAATTAGAAAAAATTTCAATGACGATAACGGTGTATTTCATTTTGGCTATGTTGTTACTGCCATTGTAGATAACTCTGCGACTGTAAAATATTTTTCAAAGCAGTTATGGAGCGTTCTGAGTAAGGATAATAGTGAGATAATACTCGATACGCTCAAAAACGTGCTTAAAGGCAAATTAAGCGAAAAGGTCAGCGAATATCACTTTAACGAAAGTGCATATGAAGAGAATGGCGCACAATCATTTCTGTACGATATAGCCAAGGATAGATTTGTGAGCGATGAAAAGGCAAGGTCTTTAGTCGAAAGAATTGCTGAAAAAGTGTATATTGAAGGCAGTTATTCAATAATCTCAGCTCAATGCGCCTATGACTATAAGACCAAAGACAATGATATGCAGACATATGAGTTTATCGTAACGGCTCTGTGTCCGATAGATATGAACATTGACGAGCTTGTGTACGATGATAAAAATGGCATTGTTTCCAAAAAGGAAGATGCGGAAAAGGTGATACAGAAGGCAAGTCACGGCTTCCTGTTTCCAACGTTCTCAGATAGGACAACGGACGTAAACAGCGTTCTGTACTACTCTAAAAATGCCTCAAAGCCAAATGGAACGATCATTGTACAGCTTCTTGACTGCCCATTCTTTTTAAGTGCAAAGAATGAGCGAAAGACATTTAATGAGCTTATCGGGAGTGTGATAGGAGAAGATATTGATTACGATATGCTCGTGTCGATGAACAAGAAGTTAAAGCAGGATATGGCGTTTTCTGCAAACGATACAGAACAGCCTTTTATGAACGAAGGACGTATAGAGAAGCTATTTGAAGATATGGGCGTGTCTGAGGATCGTCTTAGCAGCTTGCCAAAAATGTATAAGCAGCTTGCAGGCGGCAATGTTTTCAGAACTGCAAACCTGTGTGATGATAAAACGATAATAGAGGGTGATGGCTTTAAGCTAACGTTGGACGGCGGCTACAGTGACATGATCGACATTGGCGTTCACAATGGTACTAATTGTATAGAAATACGATTGAACTCTTCATCGGTAAATATAAACGGAATTGATGTTCCCATAAAGTGAGGTAAAGGTGAAATGGTTAAACTTACTCGTTTGAAAGAATTTCTTTCGCTCAATGGTTTTGAAATGGAAAAGGTCAGCCGTGATGTTATTCCTTGCGACAAGACCAAAAAGGTAATAGACACATATAGGCTCACAAAAAACAATAAGGTTATGTATCTCCACGTTAAAATGTCAGGTGAGGCGCAATTTATTCTGACTGCAAAAATGCAAAACGGTGAAATGCAGCCTCTTATATCGGCGAAAGGTCAGAATGAGTTTATAGACGAAATGTACACGCTTATTTATTATAAGCTCGAAATATAGTGAAAGGGAAGTGGTAAAATGAGTATTCGTAAAGTAAACATCACGGATAACATCGTGGTATACGTTGTTTATGAGGACACTGAGGTGGTTTTTGTTGGTTATACAGAACTAGGTGTATTCGGGCTTGCGCAGAAAACAGAGGACTTCACGAAAGTTCAAATCATTACAGGCTTTAAAAATTCTGCCGAGGCAAAGTCCTATCAAGACCGCCTGATTATCAAGTACAATCCACTTTTTAACAATAGGCTTAACGGCTCTGTGACGTTCAGAACTCTGCTGAACATCTTCAAAAAGCAAAAGCCTCTTGACGTTCGCACTTATCGAAAGATAATAAGGGAACTAGGGATAGAACTGGTGGACTATCAGAATATCAAATACATCATCAATAATGAAGATATTTTCAAGCTGTGTGACTATATAGGTGACACCACGCCGATCACGGAGCTTGACCTTACAGAAGAATACGAGACATATAAGAAAGGAAATGATAAAAATGTTAGCACAGAAAACAGGTGACAGCTTCTTTGAGATAGATTTTTCACGCAAATGTTATGCGGCAAATCGTTCATCGGTCACGCTGTATAAAATCTGCGGTGAGAGCGGATATATCAATCTCGGCAAAGTCTTTCAGGGAACAATAATGGAGTGCAAGCAGTTCGTGTTTGATAATATCTCACACCTAGCCGACCCTGCTGAACACTATTTTGGCAATTATCCTGCACTTGTGCAACAATGCGGCTAGAACGCTTTGTACAGCGTTGCAATTTTAAACGACAAATTATACTATGATCGTTATGAAATTGATTATATCGCATTTTAGAGGGAATACAGCGCACATCACAATAAATCTTTTATATGCTGCACAAGAAGAGTAACGTAACGAGCCTTGTGCAGCATATTTTTTTACTGGCACTTTCATACGTTAAACATATCCATTTTATCATATTTAATGTTATGGAGTTTCCCATTCGCCATTTTTGCATAAAATGCAGTCTCCATATGACTGCAAAAGCGTCTAGCATATACACTCCTTTGTTTCACAAAGATATTTATTTATGTATATCTTTCTATAATAACGATCGTAATAATTATGAAAATTACCTCTGCATTTTTTTATATATAAAAGTAATATTGTGAAAGCAGCTTTTTGTGCTTTACACTTTGTATAGGAAGCCTGATTTTTTTATAAAACAAAAGAAAAGAGACACATCTCAAACGAAATGTGTCTCTTTTCCCTCTTTTTTTGTGATGTTCTATTAATTGCACGATTTTTTTGCAAAAAATATATTGACAAAGTAGCCAATTCGTGCTAAAATATTCTTATCGGAACAAGTCCGACAGCGTATCAAGGTGCTGGTAACACCGAGGTACGAATGGGAAGCGTCTTTCAAGTCCTTTTCCCTTGTCTTAATCATTATAGCATATAAAGCAAGTTTTGTCAAGGTTTTTGCACCAAAAAGGTGTAAAGTTTTTTTTCACGATAAATCTTGTATATATAAATAAAGACAAGGTGTTTTTAGGTAGAGAGTGTGGCTTCCAACGAGGCTATACTCTTTTTTTGATGTGTAAATTCCGAAAATATAAGTGATATGGAGATATTTAATATGAAAACTACTGAAAACACGTTGTTTGGTTTTGCTAAAATTAGTAAGGAAATTATTCTTAACCCGAAGTCAGGCTTTAGTTCTGCGATGATACACCTGTATATCATTATAAGCGAGTTTGCAAAACAGACTCTCAGAGACGGCACACCGTGGAATATATCATATAACCACGTCCGCAAAATCTTTTTGCAAGAGGGTCACAACAGCAAGCGCAGCTTCCGCACTGCTATGGAGCAGTTGAAAAAACGTGGTTACATATGGCAGTTTCGTATTCCTATCGGCAGTGAACGCAATAATATCAATAATTCGTGGAGATATGTGTATATCTGCAATGACAAGCCTGACACTACCTTTACGAAATGTGTTTCTTGTTCAAAAAACGGTCTTATCCTCGTCAACGGCAGAGTTATGAGCGTTTCTAACTGCTCACAGCACGTTCAGGAAGTTCAAAAGCATCTTATTGACTTTGCACAGCAGAATTTTGTAGTTAAAAGCACAAAAGAAACAACTGAAAGTGGTTATGTTGTCGATACAGAAACAGGAGAGGTCCTTTCAGAAAACACCGTAAATACGCCTGTTTTTGAAGAGAAGAAAACCATTTCTCACGAAATGCTCACAACTCTTGTGCGCAAGGTGAACTGGTTACATATCACAGAAAAATATGGAATTAAGGTGAGCGACACATATCAGAATATCGTGAAAAATCTTGTGCAACAGCCTCAAATCAAGTGCAAGAACGCTGTTATATCCAACAACGATATTATAGACACTCTGCTTTCAAACCTCAATACGGACTCAATCTGCTATGTCATAGATACGGTCAATAAAAATACAACTGTAAGTGCTGTGATGTGTTCATCAGAGTATTTGTTTAGTTGCGTATATAACAACCTCCAGCAGTACGCCTTTAAGCACAGTAAGCCTACTATGAGCGTTGAAGATGATCCTTACGGCATAGCAGATTACAGCCATTTGTTTTGATAAATAGGGGATAATTATACGATTTTTGAAAAGCCTTTAAATATTGTCTAAATTCGCCTTGTACAAAAAGTCCAAAGATGTAGAATTTGACAAAAACACGTCCTAAAACTTAGTAACGTGTTGACTTTTGTGCATTTCAGGTGTATAATTGTACTTGTAATAATGTCTATTTTTGTTCTTTTTCTGTGGGGGGTAAACACAGCAGTTCGTCTAGGCTGATGCCTAGAACGTAGCAAAGATTTCTTAAATATGTAACTGACGGCATTTTCTCTCCACGCTCCACTTCACCGAGAAAATATTCACTCATTTGAGCCTGCTCAGAAAGTACCGCTCGTGACATATGTAGCTCTTCACGCTTTGTGCGTATTATATACCCTATTTCCTCTTTATCGACTTTGGGCAAACTTGGTAAAAACGTATACACGCTATAGCTCCTTTCTGAACAATACCTCAGAATACATTATACAGATATTTTTTATCATTTGACAATAGGCAGTCGCCCATTGCATTGTGGATATTATCTTACAAAGTGGACATTTGTGTCACACTTTGTAAGATAATATCCACTTTTTTTATAGACAAGAATTTATAGTGAAAAATCATATGCTTTTGCATATTTAATATAGATGCACGACCTCTAATTTAATTTTTTTATCAAAGGAGAAGATTTTATGAAAAATCGAAAAACGATGAAGTTACAAAAACGTGTTACCGCATTTTTCTTGACTATGTTGATGTTCTTTTCTTGCTTTGGCGAGGGCATAAGCACAGTTGTAGAAGCAGCAGAGGTATCGTCCACAGAGCATCACATCTATGGCTACGGTTATGACTTTTCAAACTCAGGTCTTAGAAAAGCTTATGATCCGACTACACAGAAGAATGATGATACTTCTTATCAGTATAAGTGGTGTACTGGTTACTGGTACTACTTTACGAATGAACGTGGAGAAATATGCTATTGCCTTGAACTGGGCGTAAAGCATTTTGACTCGGTTAAGCAAATGGAAATGGACTTTAAGCAACTTAACAGAGACAATAATTACTCTAAATATTTTAATACAACACAACAGGATTGGCTTAAATATGCTACTGTGTATGGATATAAGGGTACAACACATTATGGTTATTCGTGGGAAGAAGAACTTATTGCAACACAGATGTTGGTTTGGTCTGTTTCTGCAAAGTATTATGATACAACAAAGAATGAACTTGGTGTTTCTGAGACGAAAATGCTTAATTGTCTAAGAGGTTCAAACCTTAACAAAAACCACATTAAGGATATTTGGCAGAAAATGAAGTCAAATATACGCAATCATAAAATAATTCCTTCTAAAACAGTAAGGTATGAAGATGATATAAATACATCTTCTGTTCACAAATTGTCATATAACGCTAAAAACAATAAGTGGGAAAAGGCTGTCAAGTTTGATAATTACCTAGATATGTTCTCTTTAAGTTCACTTTCAGGCGTAACAATGACAAAGAAGAATACCGATAGTAATTATAGAGACGATAGTCTTGTTATTTCAGCTTCAAAAATGAGCGATTTTAAGAACAAGGCAGTAAAGCTCACAAAATCTACATCAATGCAGGGCTTTAAAGTTGATAAATGCTCGCCTCTCATTCTTATTGCAAAGGCTCAAAAAGCTACACAAATGAAGGTGTCTTATTACAATCAGGACGATCCAGTACACGCATACTTCGCATTAACGTCTGACACAGGTAACATCGAACTCCACAAGAAGTTCACAACAGGTCAAGGTCAGTCTTTGACAATGACCGATGCTTGGAGAAACGCCGTAGAGTTCAAGCTTAAATATACTTATGACGGAAAAGATTATTACGTTATAGCAAGCGGAAGTAACGGCAACTATACATTCACTTCTGCAAACACCACAGACGCTTCAAAGGGTACAACCTTCAAGCTCGACAGCAACGGCTACATCAAGGTAAAGGACGTTCCAACAGGTAAATATGACTGGAGCGAAGTTAAAGTACCTGACGGCTTTAAGCTTTCAGCAGACAACGAGATCGTTGTTAATTATAATCAGACCACAAAGCTTGACGTTACAAACAGACAGAACACCACTCAGGGCGCAAGCCTTTCAATGACGAAGGTTATTCAGGACGTAAACGGCAATACAAATTCTTACGGTCTTACAGATATTTATAACAATACAAAATTCATTGCAAGCGTGAAGCTTGACAACGGTAAAACAGTTTACTTCAAAAATTCTCGTTCAATATCAAGCGGTGTTTACCTCTATAGCGGCAACATCACAGACAGAGGAGAAAACGCTTGTCTTACAGAAAATATCGAGGAAGCTGAGAAGCTTACAGTCGGTACTTCAAGCTGCTATGGCGATATCATAATGGTATTCCCAACTGCAACAGGCAACACTGGAATGGTTGAAGTTACAAAGCAGAAAAACCCAGTAACACTTACAGAAGTTCAGTCAGGTTATGGCGTTGGTATCACAGGCTCGGATAAGGTATATCTTTTCCCTGACAAAGATGCACAGCTAAAAAATAGGGAAATTTCTTTGCAAATAAACATTAAAAAGCTTGACTCTGAGACAAACGAGTACGTTGCAGGCGCAGAGTATTCACTCTATGCAAGAGAAGATATTACAAATGTTTTTGGTACAAAAATCTATTCGGCAGGCGATGAAATTCAGACGATAACAACTACTACAAACGGTGACGATCATTTTGACGTTGTTAGATGCGGCAAGTATTATGTCAAGGAAACAAAAGCTCCTGAAGGATATATGATCGACACTAAGGAATATGACGTTGAGCTTGACGGAGCGCATGAGGGCGTTGCCAATGCCAAAATTCCACATCAGAAAACAGTCACATCTATCGAAACTCCTATGAAGGGTAAGCTTCATATAAATAAGATAGATAGTGAGATAAATGCTGACAACGGTTACGCAGTAAGCGAAGAGTTTAAGGCAAGACTTAAAGACGTAGCATTCACTCTCACACCTGATGAAAGCATAGGCGATTTTGAGATTGACGGCATTACATACAATCATAATAACCCTATCGTTCTGAAAACGAATGAAAAGGGCGAAGCTGATTTTGCAGAGTTCCCACTTGGTACATACGAGCTGAAAGAAACAGGTACAGCCGCAGGCTACTACTTTGAGGAAAACACAACAACAGTAACATTCACAAGTGACGATTTTGATAAGGACATTGGATATTCTTTCCGTGACCTGTCAATCGGAAATACACAGCATCACGTTATAGTTGAAGTCAACAAGAAGAATAATTATGACGAGAAGGTCGCAGGCGCAGAGTTCACTATCACAGCTAATAAGGACTATCCTGATTATAACCTGAACGCAGGAGACGAAATCTGCAAGATAATCACTGATGAAAACGGCTATGCAACAACACAGTCCGCAAGTGATGAAAACGGCGTAAACGCAAAGCTCTATGAGGGCATTGAGTACAAGATAAAGGAAACAGCAGTTCCTACGAACTATGTTGCAACGAACTGGGAGCAGACATTTACCGTTGACATTAACCCTGACACTTCAATTCAGTATCAGAAGGTATCATTTGATGTTACAAACGATTGGCAGCAGGGAACGATAAAGGTCATTAAGGTAGATAATGATAACAACGAATACGCTCTCTCAGGCGCAGAGTTTGGTATCTACGCAAATGATGATATAAAGATTTGGAACGATGAAGAAAGCAAGTATGACACATATGTCACAGGCGACCTCATTGAAACTGTAATCACAGGCGATGACGGAAGCGCAGAAACAGTTAAGCGTTATCCAGTCGCACACAGCTTTACAATCAAAGAGCTTAAAGCTCCTTTTGGCTACAACAAGGCAGAAGATAGAATAGTCACAATGCCATATAATCAGACTGTTGTAAATTCTGAGACTACTGCGGTGATCGGTGACGATAGACAGCAGGGCAAAATCAGAGTATATAAGGTCGATAAGGAAAATAACGAGAAGAAGCTTGCAGGCGCAGTATTCAACGTTGTAGCAAGCGAGGATATCATCGTTCACGGTGTTAAGCTTTATGATAAGGGCGCAGTAATTGAAACAATCACAACAGGCGAGGACGGAAGCGCAGACACTTCAAGCCTTTATACTGGTTTTAAGTACAACCTTGACGAAGTGAAAGCTCCTGAAGGATATATTCTTTCAGGATCAAAGGAAATTTCTCTTGATTATGACAATCAGATCGAGTATGTAGAGGCTCAAACCTCTGTTGAAAACGCTCCAACGGAAGTAACAATTACAAAGAAGGACTTCTCAACAGGCGAACTCATTCCAAATTGCGGAATAGAGATACTTGACGAAAGTAAGAACGTTCTTGTTCAAGGCAGAACAGATGATAAGGGCGAAGTCACATTTAAGAGACTGCCAATGGGTAATTACTACTACAGAGAGTATGATGCTCCCGAAGGTTACTATCTCGATACAACACCATATCCTTTCACAATCGGTGAGGACGGCATCTTTAAGGCAGAAATGACGAATAAGTTGCAGGAACTTGTGTTGAATATATACAAGACTGATGGTGAAACGAAGAAGGCTCTTGCAGGAGCTGAGTTCACTGTTTATGATAAGGACGGCAATGAGCTTGGCAAGGTAACAACAGGCGAGGACGGTAACGCATCAACAAGAGACAAAATTACAATGTATGCAGGCAGAGAGTACGTTGTAAGAGAGACAAAAGCTCCGCAGGGATATAGGAAGAGCAACTGGGAAAAGACATTCATTAGTGATTATGACAGCTCGATCGAGTATCATGAGGTCAATATCAGCGTTGAAAATGCTCCAACAGAAGTAACGATAACAAAAACAGACTTCTCAACAGGCGAACTCATTCCTGACTGCGGAATAGAAATTCTTGACGAGGACAAGAATGTTATCGTACAGGGCAGAACAGACGATAAGGGCGAAGTAACCTTTAAGAGATTACCAGTCGGCAAATACAGTTCCTTAAAGGTCGACCCCTTGGAGGACAGAATTTTCAAGGTTTCCGACATGGTGGAAAAGCCCACCCCCGACAAGGTGCTTTCGCTTTATTCCATACTCGGCCGCTGCGTGCTTGAACCTGAAATTTTCGACATTCTCGAACGCACCCCCCTTGGAGCCGGCGGAGAACTTCAGCTCACCGATGCCATGAAGACCACCGCAAGGGAGAAATCCATGATTGCCGTGGAATTCACCGGCAAGCGTTATGACATGGGCAATAAGCTTGGCATAATGCAGGCCGGATGCGAGGTTGCTTTAAACCACCCTGAAATCGGCGAAGATTTCAAGGCATATCTTAAAGAGCTTGTCAAGACCTTTTAAAAATTAACATAGACCAAAACGGAACGATGAAGGGCGCCCTCAAACAGGGATTTGCACGCCCCAAAGCGTTCCGTTTTTTGGTCTTTAATAATTTTTCGGGACAAAAAAAGAGCAAAGTCTATGCTCTGCTCTTTTTTCGCAAATATTTTGCAAAACCGACCGGACCTGTAAGCCGAGTTCTGTTTAAAGCAGTCATCTATCTCGACGGGGGATTGCTCCCACCGCTCCAGCCATCTTTCGGAACACGCCGGACAAGCGTATCGTCCCGGTTGATGTTGCTCCGGATAGGGTTTACAGGGCAATGCGGTCTCCCGCATTCCGGTGAGCTCTTACCTCACCTTTCCACCCTTACCGATTGCTCGGCGGTATATCTCTGTTGCACTTTCCCTAAGGTCACCCTCGGCGGCCGTTAGCCG
>OLRA01000906.1_pt1 | contig 37579 bp, 35 predicted proteins | sample 1673011 | NCBI WGS metagenome assembly OLRA01 (sample SAMEA3136746, study PRJEB25190) | human gut metagenome | reverse complement strand
CGGTCCATGGCCTCGGTATGATAGTCGTAATCGTGCTTCGGGCCCGCCGGATGCAGCTTGAGGTAGCTCTGCTTGTGGTAGGTCTCCTGAAACAGAATGTAAGTGCCGATGCCTGCGTCCTTCAGCTTGCGGTAGTTCTCGACTGTGGTCGCTGCAATGTTGACGTTAACACGTCGAATCGCACCGTTTTTATGCTTGATGGAGTAAATGGTGTTGATGCACTCGAGAATGTACTCAATCGGGTTGTTGACCGGGTCCTCACCAGCCTCAATGGCAAGACGCTTGTGACCCATATCCTGCAGCGCGATAACCTCGCGGGCGACCTCTTCCTGCGTCAGCTTTTTGCGGGTGATATGGCGGTTTTTCGCGTGATACGGACAGTAAACACAGCCGTTTACGCAGTAATTCGACAGATACAGCGGCGCAAACATAACAATACGGTTGCCGTAGAACGCCAGCTTGATCTCCTCGGCCAGCTGATACATCTCCTCGATCTTTTCGGGAATATCGCAGGCCAGCAGCACGGAGGCTTCGCGATGCGTCAGACCGGCACAGTGTACGCCGGTGGCGGTCTTCTGCGGACGGGCCTTTTCCAGAATGCTGTCGATCAGCTCGATGTTGTGCTTGTTCTCCTCGGCGTATTTCAGCGTTTCAAGGATTTCCTCATGGTTGATAAACTCCTCTGCATGGAGTGATTTCGGGTTGTACTGAGCCATTTTTTCGTTTTCCTTTCTTATCTTGCGGTCAGAAGATTACTCTTTCCGTCAGAGTCCCTTAAAATGTATCACTTATCGGATAATATCTCCGCGTGCGGTAACAATCCGGCAGCCGACCGACGCCACACGGCGCGACAGGCAGCCGATGCACTGTGCAGCCTCCTCGCCGGTACATAGTTTGCCGTCGTACAGTGCATATTTTTTTCGCACCCCAAGCGGAGACAGATTGGGCATCACTACGTTTGCACCAGCCTGCAGTCCGCGCTCGCGGCCGTCCGGCCGGATGGTGCCAAGCGCCGTTGTGGCGGGCAGCAGCAAATGCGGCTGGATCAGCCGCAGCAGTGACAGCAGATACACTGTCTGCTCACACGTTCCTGCCGGAAAATCGCGGAACGGTGTGTCTTTCTGCGGAATAAACGGGCCGATACCGCACATCTCCGGCCGAAATTCTTCGATGAACTTTAAGTCCTCAGCGAGTGTCCGCGCCGTCTGATACGGCGAGCCAACCATAAAGCCACAGCCGGTCTGGTAGCCGATGTCTTTCAAATCACGAAGGCAGCGCATGCGGTTGTCAAACGACATCTGCGCCGGATGCAGCTTTTCATAATGTGCCTTATTGGCGGTTTCGTGACGGAGCAGATAACGGTCCGCGCCTGCGTCGAACATCGCCTGATAGGCTTCACGAGGGAACTCTCCGAGCGACAGCGTTACTGCACAGTCCGGAAACTCGGCTTTGATCTGTCGTACCAGATGGCAAACCACATCGACTGAGAATGCGCCGTCCTCGCCGCCCTGCATGACAAAAGTGCGGAAGCCGAGCGCATAACCTTCCCGGGCACAGTCCAGTATCTGCGCCTCGGTCAGTCGGTAGCGGTCACATGCGGGATTGGAACGCCGGATACCGCAGTAATAGCAGTCGTTACGGCAGATATTGCCGATTTCGATCAGTCCGCGAATGTACACATCCGTACCGTATACCTGTTTGCGTAAGGCAACCGCTTTCTCCGCGGCATAGGCCGCCAGTTCGTCGCTCTGGTTTTCGATCAGATATTCGTATTCCTCTATTGACAGACTGTGCTGCGCTTCCAGCCGGTCAATGAGCTGCTTTGCCTTATTCATCGCTCTGCACATTGGAGTATGCGGTCTTGACGCTGATACCGTCCAGATTGCCGATCTTGCCGGACAAAGCCGAGATCACATCCTGCGGCGCATCAATGGCGATGGACACAATGTTGATATTGCGCGCTCGATAGGGAATACCCATGCGCCCGATGATATAGCTGCCGTACTCATGCAGCAGGGTATTGAGCCGTTCCACAGAATCCGTGTTCTCTACCACGATTCCCATTACGGCAACTCTTGTTTGCATAAAAACACCTCGGAATAAAAAATAACTGCGTCCTCTGAAAGACGCAGTCCGGTACAGATATAAACGGCGCTTCCGTGCAGAAAACGCTGCAATACGATGTGGACGGCTCCTTTCATGCAGAATCTGCGGACGCAGAGGCTTACTGTCAGGATCGCTACCTCTATTATAGAGGATAGTCGGCAGACCCGCAAGCAAAACCGACGATTTTATGCAAAGAATTATTTTCGCAAAAATATGTATGATATTTTTGTCGAATTTTATCCTTCCAAATCTATATCTTGTATGGTACAATGCAATAGCAGCACATGATGTATGGGTATGTGCTTTTGCACTTCGCCTGTAAACGGCAGTGCTTTTTTGTTCGCTTTTTGTCGGACAATATGATATAATAATGAACGTATGAAATTTAGAGAGGAAGAACAACACATGGTTCGAGTTGTCAAAAAGGATCACACCAAAGAACCGTTTAACATCCAGAAGGTTGTTATCGCCGTTAATAAGTCGGCAAACCGAGTCCTCTACAACTTTACAGAGGATGAGCTGAAGTCGATCTGCAATCATGTCGAGGGTTATATCCGTGACCATCACATGACCGAGATTCAGATCTGGCAAATGCACAACATCGTCGAGTCCGCGCTGGAGGCGGTGCGCCCGGAGGTTGCCAAAAGCTACCGCGACTACCGCAACTATAAGCAGGATTTTGTCGGCATGCTGGACAGCGTATACCAGAAAAGCCAGTCCATCATGTATATCGGCGATAAGGAAAATTCCAACACGGATTCCGCGCTGGTCTCCACCAAGCGCAGCCTGATCTTCAATCAGCTCAATAAGGAGCTGTACCAGAAGTTCTTTATGAACACCGAGGAACTGCAGGCCTGTCGGGACGGCTACATTTACGTCCACGATATGTCGGCGCGCCGCGATACCATGAACTGCTGCCTGTTTGATGTAGCGAGTGTCCTCAAGGACGGCTTTGAGATGGGCAATCTGTGGTACAACGAGCCGAAAACACTTAATGTTGCATTTGACGTAATCGGCGATATCGTGCTGTCTGCGGCGAGCCAGCAGTACGGCGGCTTTACCGTGCCGTCGGTTGATCTGCTGCTCGAGCCGTATGCCGAGCGCAGCTACAAAATGATGACCGAGAAGTATACTCGTCTGGGTCTGGATGCTGATACGGTCGAGAAGGAAGTTATGGCGGACATTCTCAACGACTTTGAGCAGGGCTTCCAGGGCTGGGAATACAAGTTCAACACGGTAGCATCCAGCCGCGGCGACTATCCGTTCATCACCATGACGATGGGCACCGGCACGGGCCGCTTCGCAAAGCTGGCCTCCATCACCATGCTGAACGTGCGCCGCAAGGGGCAGGGTAAAAAGGGCCAGAAGAAGCCCGTACTGTTCCCGAAGATCGTATTCCTGTATGATGAGAACCTGCACGGTCCCGGTAAGCCGCTCGAGGATGTATTTGAAGCCGGTATCCTGTGCTCGTCCCGCGCGATGTACCCGGACTGGCTTTCGCTCACCGGCGAGGGTTATGTGCCGAGTATGTACAAAAAGTACGGCGCGATTGTCAGCCCGATGGGCTGCCGTGCGTTCCTGTCTCCGTGGTTCGAGCGCGGCGGCATGAAGCCTGCGGACGAGAACGACAAGCCGGTATTTGTCGGCCGTTGGAACATTGGTGCGGTATCGCTGCACCTGCCGATGATCTACGCCAAGGCTCAGCAGGAGAACCGCCCGTTCCACGAGGTGCTCGACTATTATCTGGAGCTCATCCGCAAGCTGCATATCCGCACCTATGCGTACCTGGGGGAGATGCGTGCATCTACCAATCCGCTGGCGTACTGCGAGGGCGGTTTCTACGGCGGACATCTCAAGCCGTCGGACAAGATCAAGCCGATCATGAAAACCGCTACCGCGTCGTTCGGCATTACTGCACTTAACGAGCTGCAGGAGTTGTACAACGGCAAATCGCTTGCCGAAGACGGTCAGTTTGCCCTCGAAACACTGCAGTATATCAACGATAAGGTCGAACAGTTCAAGAACGAGGACGGCAATCTGTATGCTATCTACGGTACACCGGCAGAGAGTCTGTGCGGTTTGCAGGTCGAGCAGTTCCGCAAGAAATACGGCATCATCGAGGGTGTTTCCGATCGTCCGTATGTCTCCAACAGCTTCCACTGCCACGTTACCGAGGACCTGACACCGATTCAGAAGCAGGATCTTGAGGGTCGTTTCTGGAATCTGTGCAACGGCGGCAAGATCCAGTACGTCAAGTACCCGATTGACTACAACCATGAGGCGATTCGCTCTCTGGTGCGCCGCGCCATGGCAAAGGGCTTCTATGAGGGTGTCAATCTTTCACTCGCGTACTGCGATGACTGCGGTCATGAGGAGCTTTCCATGGACGTCTGCCCGAAGTGCGGCAGCCGCAACCTTACCAAAATCGAGAGAATGAACGGCTATCTTTCCTACTCTCGCGTGAAGGGCGATACGCGCCTGAACGATGCCAAGATGGCCGAAATTGCTGAAAGAAAGAGTATGTAACACGAATGCAGTATCACAATATAACCAAGGACGATATGCTCAACGGCGATGGCCTGCGTGTTGTGCTGTGGGTGGCCGGCTGCGGACACGCCTGTCCCGGCTGTCACAACCCCATCACATGGGACGCGGAAGGCGGACTGCTGTTTGATCAGGCAGCAAAGGCTGAGCTGTTCACCGAGCTTGGCAAGGACTATATCTCCGGCATCACGTTTTCCGGCGGTGATCCGCTTTTCCCCGGCAACCGCGAGGAGATCAGCGAGCTGTGCCGCGAGATTCGGCAAAAGTTTCCGGATAAGACCATCTGGCTGTATACCGGCTACCGCTGGGAGGAAATCAAGTGGCTGCCGTTTCTTGATCAGATTGACGTGCTGATCGACGGTCGTTTTGTACAGGCGCAGGCCGATCCGCAGCTTCACTGGCGCGGCAGTGCCAACCAGCGCGTGATTGATGTTCCGCGCACGCTTGCGGCTAACAGTATCGTCCTGCATGACGATAAGTAAAAAGGAGTGCTGAATTATGCAACAGATCGCACAGTTTTTCAAGGTATCCGAGGAACAGTTTGTCCGTGACTGGTGCACGGCTACCCGCCGCAGCGCGGATGAGGCCAAGAAGGTCTATCAGAACATCCAGCTGCCGCGCCGCGCGACCAAGGGCTCTGCCGGCTATGATTTTTTTGCGCCGGAAAGCTTTACGCTTGTTCCGCACGAGACCATCCTTATTCCGACCGGTATCCGCGTTATGATCGAGGACGGCTGGGTGCTGAGCCTGTACCCGCGTTCCGGTCTGGGCTTCCGTCACCGTCTGCAGCTTGACAATACGGTCGGCATTATCGACAGCGACTACTTTGAGGCTAAAAATGAAGGACACATTCTCATTAAGATGACCAGCGACGATCACAAGGGCAAAACCCTATCGGTTGCCGCAGGCGACGGCTTTGCACAGGGTATTTTCCTGCCGTTCGGTATCACCGTGGACGATGAGGCTGACGGTGAACGCACCGGTGGCTTCGGCAGCACGACTGAAAAGAAGTAACAATTCCATAAACAGCCAAAAGCGCATTCACAGAGATTTATCTGCGAATGCGCTTTTTCTTATGCCCTGTTTACATGAAACAGGCAGCACAGGATCCCGCGTAAGCACTTGGGACTTTTCCATACAACAACCTTCATCATGCCTTACCCTCCTTCAGCACTGCAGCAGGAACAGCCCTGCCGCGATCACTGCCAGTGCAAATAGCCACACCGGCAGACAGGATGGGAGCAGACTGCCTAGCAGCAAGCCTGTTCCAAACATAAATACGGCAAGACCGATCGCCTGACCACGGCAGAACATAGCGCATCACGCTCCTGTTACCAGTATAAGCAGCTCGGATAGAAAATGTGACAGCAAAGCGAAACCGATCTGCTCATATTTTACGCAAGCGCTTCATATGGTAATGCAGGAGCAGCGGTGAAACCAAAGGAGGCAGCATCAATGGAACTGAATCAAACAAGCATCTGCTACTACGAAAAGAAATTAGCGCATATCTCTGCGGCGACAGAGAGTGCGGATTCGATTGTGCCGGACACGTTTCCGGATATCGGACGAATCGTGTGCGCGTATGGTACGGCGGTCATCAAGGACCAGACTCCACAGAATGACCGCCTGCTAGTATCCGGCACCGTGCAGACGACCGTACTGTACGAACCGGAAAACGGTGGTAAGCTGCGTCGGCTCTCCGTGCCGGTCACGTTTGCGCATATTGAGGAATGTGAGGGTTTAACGGCAGAATCTATCTGCAGCACCGTGTGCCGCATTGCTGCAGTAGATGCCGAAGCTATGAACAGCCGCAAGGTGAGCGTCAGCGTTCAGCTTTGCTTTTTAACTGAAGGCTACTGCAAAGCTGAATGCAACGTGACGGAATCGGTCGAACTGGACGGCATAGAATGCCTGAGCCATTTGCAGAGCATAACGCTGCTGGAGCAGGTACGCAGTTATCCGGTGACAATACTGGATGACATACAGCTTGCGGATGCAGCGGAGCTGTCCCTGCTGCACACCGATTGCACGATGCAGGTATCCGAGTGCCGCGCCATGCATGGCAGAATCATCGTGAAAGGTGAAGCTGTGCTGCACTGCCTTGCCATGCAGGAGGATGATGCTGTGCGTGTACTGAACAGCAGCACGCCGTTCACGCAGATTCTCGAGCTGCCGGAAGCAGAAGAAGACGCCCTGACCGCAGTACGGATGACCGTATCTGAGGCAGACTGCCGATTGGAATCCGATGGCATGTTGTCCTGCACCATCAGCGCACAGGCAATAGTACTGCTGCGGCAGGAGCGCAGGCTGCGCTGCATCGAGGATATGTATCTGCCCGGCAAGGAGCTTGCTGCGCAGGCAGAGCATCCTGTATTGCAGAATATGCCATCCGCGCAGCCGTTTACCTCCGAAGGCAGCGAGACTTTGCAGACCGCACAGCATGTATCTCATGTGATTGCCGCGCAGGCGGTCTGCTGCGGCGCAAAGCGTGTATCGGAGAGCGAGCTGCAAATCAAAGCTGGTGTTCGCGTGCTGTATTTGAGTGATGAACAGCAGCTTTGCGCGGTACAGCGTATTGTACCGCTGACCATGCCGTACAGCGAAGCCGGAGAGCCGGAAGAGCTTACGCTTTCGGCACGCGCCACAGCGGCGGGTGAGCGAGGATTGCTTTTGACTGTCACCGCAAACGGTGCTGCTGCAACACAGGAGCGTGTGACATTCTGCCATATCTCTGCGTTGGAGATCAAGCCAAAGGAGAGCAGTCATAACGGCGTAACACTGGTTCTCAAGCAGATCAACGGCGAAGAACGGCTGTGGGACATTGCCAAAAACTGCGGTACGACCGAGCAGGCCATCCGCTGTGCGAATGACTTGCCGACAGAGGCAGAGTGTGTGCAGAATGCCATGCTGCTGATTCCGATTCAGGACTGAAAGGCGGGAAGAGAATGGAAAACCAGATTTACGACCAAATCAGCAGCCGTACCGGCGGTGATATTTATATTGGTGTTGTCGGTCCGGTTCGTACGGGCAAATCCACATTTATCAAGCGGTTCATGGAGACTATGGTGCTGCCCGATATGGAGAATCCCTACAAGCGGGAGCGCGCACGGGATGAATTGCCGCAGTCCGGCACCGGACGGACAATTATGACTGCCGAACCGAAATTTGTGCCGGAAGAAGCGGCGGAAATCGCTCTGCCGGAAGGCGGCGCATGTCGGGTGCGGCTGGTGGACTGCGTAGGCTATCTGGTAGAGGGTGCACTCGGCGGCATGGAGGGAGATACACCGCGCATGGTATCTACACCGTGGCAGGAAGATCCCATGACACTGGCCGAAGCGGCAGAGATCGGCACGCACAAGGTTATCGGTGAACACTCTACCATCGGACTGGTGGTGACGACCGACGGCAGCTTTACCGAGCTGCCGCGTGAAGCCTATATACCGGCAGAAAAACGCGTAATTGAGGAACTGCAGTCACTCGGCAAGCCGTTTCTCGTACTGGTAAACTCGTCAGAGCCGAACGGCGAAGCGGCACAGCGTGTATGCGACGAGCTGCAGTCGCAGTACGGGATTGCACCGATTGCGGTGAACTGTCTTGAACTGGATGAGAGCGGCATTGCGGATATTCTGCAGCAGGTGCTGTATGAATTTCCGGTCTGCGAGATTGGTTTTGTCCTTCCGCGTTATATCGGTACTCTGCCGCTGCATCATCCGGTGCAGAACAGCATTTATCAGTGCATTCGCACAGCCGCCGCCAACGGAGAGAAAATGCGTGATGTACAGAAGCTATGCCGTACCCTCGAAGAGAACGAATACGTCGAGCGGGCGAGCGTGGACAATATGGCGCTCGGCAGAGGCTCGGCGGTCGTGCGTGTAGACGTACCGGAAACCGTATTCTACGGCATTGTCGGCGAGCAGACCGGCATTCAGGTGCGGGATGACGCAGATTTAATTCGTGTGCTTGAGGATTTCGCTGCGGTGAAACAGCAGTACGAACGGCTGCATGGTGCGCTCGATCAGGTATATCAGACCGGTTACGGCATTGTGATGCCGTCGGTGGAGGAGCTTTCGCTCGAGAAACCGGAAATCGTTCGGCAGGGAGGGCGGTATGGTGTGCGTCTGCGGGCTTCTGCACCATCCATCCATATGATGCGGGCCAACATCAAAGCCGAGGTCAATCCGATCGTCGGCACGGAAAAGCAGTCGGAAGAACTGGTACACTATCTGCTCAGCGAGTTTGAGGAACAGCCGGAGAAGATTTGGGAGACCAATATTTTCGGAAAGTCGCTCAATGAACTCGTGCGTGAGGAACTGTCGCACAAATTGAGCCGTATGCCGGATGATGCCCGTGGTAAAATCCGTGAAACACTGGAAAAGATCATCAATGAAAGCGCAGGAGGACTCATTTGCATCATCCTGTGAAATCGGGCGTGCCTGCCAAAAACAGGCACGCTTTTTTAACAGAATTGTAAAGACTGTCCGCTTGTAAAGGTCGATTTGCTGTGCTAAAATGTATAGTGTATAGAAATGCGCATTTGAAGGAGACTTTTACTTGACCAAACAAGTGTTTATCATAAACGGCAGCGGCGGTGTCGGCAAGGATACCGTATGCAGTGCTGCCGCGCAAAGCTGGAAGGTGCAGAACATTTCGTCCATCACACCCATTTTGCAGGTAGCCAAAGCCGCAGGATGGGACGGCACCAAAACACCGGCGGCACGTCGTTTTCTTTCGCAGCTGAAAGCAGACTGCACGGAATTCAACGACCTTCCGTTCCGCTACTGCACAGAACAGCTGCAGATATTTGCTGAAAATGATGCGGAACTGCTGTTCGTCCATATCCGGGAACCGGAGGAGATCGAGCGGTTTCGTCAGACAGCAGGCGTAAACTGCAAGACCATTCTCGTGCGTCGACCGACACTTGAGCAGGCACGCGGACAGCTGGGCAACCGCTCAGACGACGGCGTTGCAGCGTACGCCTATGATGCGGAATTCATCAACGACGGTTCGCTGGAGGAACTGCCCGCAAAAGTACACGACTTTTTACAGGCTCTGATCAAGAGATAACTTTCAAGATCAGGCACGGCTCTGTTTCACAGGAACAGCGCATAGAAAGGAACATCAAAATATGAGCCAGAACAAGAAGAAGTTCTTCGGCAAGCACAAGGACGAGCAGGAGCAGGATCTCGAGCAGACGCAGCCGCTTCCGCCGATGCCAGAAAACAACTCTGACAAGACCGTTCAGACGGAGGAAAATACTGCACCGGAAGAAGCATCCGAAAAAGCTGATGCTGACGAAAAAAACGAGAAGGCAGAGCAGCTTGCCAAATCCTTTTGCAAAAGATTTAATCGAAGCAAGTGCATTCGCGTTATCATTGCAGCCGGATTGATTATTCTGCTGGTCGGCGGTTCGGTATTTGCTGTCATTCGCTCGCGCAATACCGGCACGGAGGACACAATTCCGACGACTGCAGTCGTTACCTATGGCGATATTGGCACTTATATCGAGGGCAGCGGTGAAACGGCGGCGCGCAATACGGAAGAACTTGGCTTGGGAATTGAGGGCAAAATCTCTCAGGTGCTGGTTTCCGAGGGAGATGAGGTGCATGCCGGTGATCCGCTGGTTGTTGTCGATCCGACCGGAATCCGCGAACAGCTGACAGCGGCACAGGCAGAATTCACTGCCGCGCAGAGTGAGCTGACCAACGCACAGGCAGCGATTACGCAGGCACAGAGCCGCATTGCCTCGGCGCAGAGCCAGTACACCCACGGCAGCGCTACGGCACCGTTCAGCGGCAAGTTTATCGCATCAAGCACATTTGCAGCAGGGCAGAAGGTAAGTGCAGGACAGACCATCGGCCGTATGGTCAACGACAGCCAGATGCAGCTTGCTGTACAGTTTAGTTCGGAATATGCCAAAGATATCAAGGCCGGTCAGACAGCTACGATCTCTACCTCTGTCGGACAGTTTTCCGCTGTGGTTTCGTCGATTGATTCCGCTTCCGGCAAAGGTACTTTCCTTGTTGTATTGACCGTACAGAATCCTTCCGGTGCACTGACGCAGGGAACGAGTGCTACCGCAACGATCAACAGCGACAGTGCCGGCACGATTTTCTCTTCCGGGTCGGGCACGCTGGACTACATCAAGGAGCAGGTTATCACGGCACCGATCGGCGGTGAAATCACGGCCTATAACGGCTCGAACCACACATACAGCAGCGGTGCAGTCATTATGTCAATTTCCAATGTTGCAGCGCCGGATACTTCGGACGCGCGAAGCAGTCTCACGGCTGCACAGAGCACGGCTGCAGCCGCACAGGCCAAGGTGAGCGAGATTCAGACGCGCATTCTAAAGCTGCAGCAGGAGATTCTGGATGCCACGATGACGGCTTCGATCGACGGCGTTGTCACCTCACTGAACGCGGAAGAAGGGGAGGAGACCGATGGTACCGAGCCTCTGGTTGTTGTTTCCGACCTAAGCGATACCGTTGTTACGGCCGAGCTGACGACAGATGAAGTGCAGTCTGTCGAGCCTGGTCAAACGGTAACAATGAACATGTACACGATGGATGGTTCCGAGCTGCCGCTCACCGGTGTGGTTGACTCGGTTTCGCCGGAGCCAAGTCAGAACACGGGCAGTCAGGGCAGTCTGACGACTTTTAAGGCAATTATCACGGTTGATTCTATCGAAGGTCAGGCGATTTCCAGCGGCATGATGGTCGATTACAAAATTGCAGTTGCCGAATCGGACAGCTGCCTGATAGTACCGACTTCCGCTATCGTTCACACGGCGGATGGCAGTACGGGTGTATTCACCAAAACGCTCATTGACAAGGACGGCAACGAAATTCCATTCGATGATACACTGCCGATTCCGGACGGCATGGAAGCGCCCGAAGGCTATCAGCTGGTAGCGGTGGAAACCGGCGTTTCAGATGCGAACAATACCGAAATTTTCTGGGGCGTCGATGAAGGTGCAACGGTTTATCTGAATGCCACACCAAATACATCAAACGCGGTAGCTGATGAGGAAAATACAGCATATAACAGCTGATAAGCAGTATAAAGCACGGCTTTTGTTTTAGAACAGAAACCGTGCTTTTCTTTATTTCTTACAAACTGGCATTACAAAATAATTGCCATCTGAGCATTTTAACATATTCAGATTGGGCGTATAATACGTTCATACACCAAACAACAAAGGAGTCTGAACAACATGAGCGTACAGTATAAGCTGAACAAGGAGCTGGCCCAGATGCTGAAGGGCGGCGTCATTATGGACGTAACCACACCGGAGCAGGCGAAAATTGCCGAAGCAGCAGGCGCATGTGCAGTTATGGCGCTGGAGCGCATTCCGGCTGACATCCGTGCAGCAGGCGGTGTTTCCCGCATGAGCGACCCGAAGATGATTCGCGGTATTCAGGAAGCAGTTTCCATTCCGGTTATGGCGAAGTGCCGTATCGGTCACTTTGTTGAGGCACAGGTGCTGGAAGCAATCGAGATCGACTATATCGACGAGAGTGAAGTGCTGTCTCCGGCGGACGATGTATACCACATTGATAAGACACAGTTCAAGGTTCCGTTTGTATGCGGTGCGCGTGATCTGGGTGAAGCTCTACGCCGCATCGCTGAAGGCGCAGCAATGATCCGTACCAAGGGTGAGCCGGGCACAGGTGATGTTGTGCAGGCAGTTCGTCACATGCGCGCTATGAACGCAGAAATTCGCCGTGTGCAGAATCTGCGTGAGGATGAGCTGTTTGAGGCCGCAAAGCAACTGCAGGTTCCGGTTGAACTGCTCCGCAGTGTGCATGAAAATGGCCGACTGCCGGTCGTAAACTTTGCAGCAGGCGGCGTTGCAACTCCGGCTGACGCAGCACTGATGATGCAGCTTGGCGCAGAAGGCGTATTCGTTGGTTCGGGCATCTTCAAGTCTGGCGATCCGGCAAAGCGTGCTGCAGCAATCGTAAAGGCGGTTACTAACTACACCGATGCAAAGCTGATTGCAGAACTGTCTACCGATCTGGGTGAAGCAATGGTTGGCATTAACGAGAACGAAATCGCATTGCTGATGGCAGAGCGAGGCAAGTAAAATGGCAGTTGGAATTCTGGCGCTGCAGGGCGCCTTCGCAGAGCATGCCGCAGTGCTGGATAAACTCGGCGTACCGCACTTCGAAATTCGCCAGAAGCGCGATCTGGATCAGCCGATGAATGGTTTGATTATTCCGGGTGGCGAAAGCACAGTAATGAATAAACTCTTGCGCGAGCTGGATTTGTATGATACGCTGCGTGAGCAGATTCAAAACGGACTTCCTGTATTCGGAACATGTGCCGGTCTGATTCTGCTGGCTAAGCAGATTGATGGTGGCATACCATGCTTCAGTGTGATGGATATCCGCGTAAAGCGTAATGCCTATGGCAGACAGCTTGGCAGTTTTTTCACGGATGATCGGTTTGGCGGTAGCGAGAGAATACCGATGACATTCATTCGCGCACCATATATTGAGAGCGTAGGAAATAATGTCGAGGTGCTATCCATTGTTGACAGTAATATTGTTGCTGCACAGCAGGATAATATGCTCGTGACCGCATTTCATCCGGAATTAGATATGGATTTGACGGTGCATCAGCATTTCATTCGGATGGTTGAGCAGTTTCGGTTGAAGAATGCGAGATAACTAAAATAAGCGGCTCTGTAAGAGCCGCTTTCGTCTGTATAGAAAATCTACTGCACACAAAAATACCAATTACGAGGATAGAAGAAGCTGAATAAGAAAAATTAGGACGGTCAGCGCAGCAGATGTGCTGCGTAATTGCCAGCACCGCTAATTATACAAAATAAAGATTTAGCTCGAAAGTCCTATTTATAGGACTTTTAAGCGATAGTGTTACCGCCACCAATTAATATTGTTATTCCGTTTACGTTTCTCGATCACGTCTAACACAGTATTAGTAATAATGATCGTTAGTATTTTGATGATAATGATCGTTACGATCAGCCAGACACCCAACATAAGCAGACCGAGTATTCCGGCGCTTGCTAGAGCAGTGCTTAAATCATTCATTTTTTACCTCCGTTTGTCCCCATGAGCCAATCAACTGACACACAATAGAAATCTGCCATCTTTCCAAGCGTTTCAATGTCTGGTTGTGTTTTACCATTTTCATAACAACTTATTTGGTATTGTTTAATGTCAAGTAGATCTGCGACTTGTTGTTGTGTATATCCGCTAGTTTCTCTTGCTTGCCTTAGTTTGCTGGGGAAGGATTCTCTGTACATTTTTTCGAGTTCCTTTCTCTATGTTTATTATATGTAATTTTAACATATTGCTGTAAAAGTGATATGTATTTTTTACATATTCGATATGGAAAAAATACATAATTAAGCGTATAATAATTATATGGATTAATCACATATTGATGAGCCGGAAAAAGGCGGAAAGGTAAAAATTATGGGAACTAAAGTATTTATCGTAGGTAAGCAGCTGGTTGATTATGACGATCGTAAGACCGGCGAACATATCAACGGCTACAAGGTATTTTTCTTCTGTAAGGCCGATCGCGTGCTGGGTCACTACGCTGATAATGTATGGATTGATGCAGGTCGTAGCCCGGAACTGTTCAAGCTGATTGATCAACTGAATATCAACGATGATTTCATCGAGGCTGATTTTGTTTACCAGGTGATCCCTGGTCGCCGCTCTCAGCAGCTGGTTGAAATCAACGTGCAGCAGTAACTATGCCCACATCTACTACTCTTGACATATCCGCCGTGGACGGTGCAACGGTGCCGGAAGCCGATGTTCATACCGACACCGTTACCACGGTTGGAAGTGCTGACGATCAGTTATTGCAGGTTGTGCAGCAGATTAACACCGCCCAGCAAGATTACGGTCAGATGATGGTAATTTGCTGTGGCATTATCATTGGCATATTACTTTGTAGTCTTGTAAGGTGGCGATAGTGCAGGATTTGATGGTGCTGCTTGTGCAATGTGTCGGCGCTGGCGTTGCTCTTGGCCTGATCTGTCTTGTGCTTTCTTACGGCTTCTTCCTGATTGCAAGGTATTTGCGTATAGTATTCACTCCATAGGAAGGAAGGGAAAAAGATGAAAGTAATCGAAAAGGTAAAGGGTTTTGTTCAGAAGAACCGCTATGCATTCGCTATGTCCGCCATGTCTGCAATCATGATGTGCAGCGCCGGTGCGGTTGATGGTGCTACCACTTCTTTTGATCTGTCTACAACTATGACCTCTGCTGTTCAGCAGATTGTCAACGACCTGCTGAAGATGATCGCGGCCGTGCTGCCGATCACTGTTACCCTGCTGGGTGCTGCGATTGGTGTTACCTACGGTATCAACTTCATCAAGCGCATTACTCACAAGTCCAACTGATTTTATGCCGTGCCGTTCCCCGCGGCACGGCATAATAAATAAGAGGTATTGATATGATTTCATTTTTCACTGGTACGCCTGGTTCCGGTAAGTCGTATCATCTCGCACAGCTTGTTTACGATAAGTTGAAATACCAGGATATAAACGTAATTGCTAATTTTGACATCAATCTTGATAATATCGCATTAACTCGGCTCGGCTGGTGGAAAAAACGCATTACAGCTTTGAGCGGTGATAAGATCAAGTTCAAGAAATATAACAGCCGTCCGCTTAAAGGGCGGTTCTATTACTGGGATAACTCGCAAATGTCAGTTAAGAATTTGCTTTTGTTCGCCCAGCAAAACCATAAGAAGCGGCAACGATCGGTTGATGCTCCTCAAACGCTGGTATTGATCGACGAGGCCGGTATTGTGTTTAACTGCCGTGGTTTTTCGGATCGCAATCGAAATGAATGGGTTTCCTTCTTCGCAAAACATCGGCATTTTAATTTTTCGTTCGTTCTTGCTTGTCAGTTTGATCGGCAGGTAGATAAACAGATTCGTTGTTGCGTGGAGTACGAGCAAATTCACCGCAAGCTGCGTAATTATCAGTTTTTGGGATGGTTGCTGTCTACGCTTTGCGGCGGTAATCTGTTTTTGATTTGTGAAAATTGGTATTGTAACAAGCTGAAAGTTGCAAACCATGTAATGCGGTATACTGCCAGGATCGCCGCGCTGTATGATACGCTGCATGATTTTGATGATGCTCTCGGAACGTCTGCCGATGCCCCGCCGCCGGGCGTCGGTGGGGATAGGGGCCCCACCGCTCCGACGCCGGTTACATCGTCAGCCGATACGCAGCTACTTCAAGATCAACCAGCACAACAACAGCAGCTGCGCGCCCTGGATATACGTAGCCGCTGGAAGAAAAAACTATTGAATAATGAATCGGGGGAGTAAGTATGCAAATGTCTATTGGGTTAGATCGCCTTAAACGTTTTGTGTGCTTACTCCTTATTTTTGTGCTTTTATTTTGTTTCTTTATGTGTCCGCGTGCTTCTGCTGTCGCGGTTGAAGCTACAACGGTTGCTTACGCCGGTCTGCTGGTCGGTACGCTTTTGGTTGGTGCTGGTGTTGCTTTTTCCAATCCTGGCGATATGGCTAAGGCCGGAAATGCGATGTATAGAACATTGCAAAAGGGCAATGAGGCGATTGCAAGTAAGATTGCGGCTATATCGGTTTGGGCGGTGGATCATGGTAAGTCGATTGGATCTGCTGCACTTCGGATCGGCAAGGATTTATATCAGGGTATTGTAGACGCTTTTAATTCGATTTGTTCCAACGGTGTTATTACGGTTCCTGGCGCTCCGGATGGCGCGGTATCTTTTATTTCTAATGATAAGTTGACTGATTATATTGTTAATTCTAATTTGCAGCCACCTTTTTATTTTTATTATACTGATTTGGATTCTGATGGTAATTCTGTTGTTTTTTTGTATTATGTACATTTTATTTTAACTGCGGATGGTCTTGTTGCTCAAGTATCGTGTGAGCCTAAGGATTCGGAGATGAAATTAGTTACTTATAATTGGTCGTATCGTAGTGCTCCTGTTTCGTATTTGCTTTCTTTTGGTCCTAGTGGATTCCGCAACGGTCTATCAGTGAATGTGCTTTTACAAAATGGCACTTATTCTGGCTGGGAGAACATAACATCTGATTTGCCTTTGGCTCGTGATGATCGACCTGTTGCCGTATCAGCGTCTGTAGGTATATCGGTTTCTGGTGATCTCTCGTATCCATCAGAAGATTATCTTGTAAAAATGCCGGATATCCCCAGCGTAGACACTGGCACGGGTGAGGTAACTTATCCGGATAGCATTGCCTACACCAAGGACGCTGTATCAGCTCCGTACCCGATCGGGGATGATGGCGTTAAGGTTCCTGATATCCCCTTTGATATCCCAGTCGATCAGACTAGCGGTAAGCCGATGGATGATACCGGCACGGATACGGACAATCCCAGCAAGCCGGGCGAGGGGACGGATACCGACAAACCGAGCGTTAACTGGCCGAGTGCCGGAGATATATCATTACCTAAGCTGATTATTTCTAAGTTTCCTTTTTGCATTCCTTTTGACGTGGCGCGGCTCATCGGCCTGCTTGAAGCTGATCCTAAAACGCCGATTTTTCATGTACCGCTTAAAGTTGGTACAATCCTGAATGAGGAAATAGTGCTTGATCTCTCACAATGGGATAATGCAGTTCGTATAATTCGCTGGGGTGAGCTGATCGTGTTTGTTGCCGGTCTTGTCCTGGTAACGCGCAATTATATTAAATGGTAATAGGGGGTGTTCGGCATGGGGTCTATCATTAATAGCGGTATCAGCTGGTTGAAAAATATGGTCGCTGGTGTTATTGATCTGCTTCCGGACAGTCCTTTTAATTTCGATATACCAGATTATGTGCAAGACATACTTGGCTATATAAATTATTTTGTCCCGATTGGTGGCATGATAAAAATTCTTACCGCCTGGACGGCTTGCATTATTGTCTGGTATGCTGCATCCGTTCTTATGCGTTGGATCAAGGCGATTGAGTAAGTAATAACCCAGCAGGATACGTATGACCTGCGGATCATATGTATCCTGCTGGGTGCAGCACTCCGCAGAGTGCTAATCCTTTTGTGCGTGGTCTGCAACTTTTTGCGTTCGCGCAGAAACCCCGGTGTAGTAATCACCGGGGTACAGATTACAGACAGAAAATTTTGGGAGTAAGTAGGGGGAATATTGATGAAGGCAACAGCTTGTATTGACTGGTTGACGTTTACGGTTCGCAGTGGGCGAGAGCCGAAAGAGGTAGTAGAAAAGATTCTCTGTATGGACTGGGATTTGTTCCAGGCTAAAGGTTATGGTCTTTTCGGCTATCGGCAGGCGGTTGAGTTCGGTAATATCCTGGTGATGTTTGATTATGCGGGTAACATTACCAGCGATATGGGCGTTTGTGTTTCTATGTCCGGTAATGGCTGCCGGACTTTCGAGCAGCATACTAAGCGTGCTGCGGTCAATGGTACTCCGCTGGTTTCTCTGATCAGTGACTTGCACGCAGATGAGTTTGCAAATTTTAGCCGCGTGGATCTGGCGCTAGATGATAAAGTCGGATTGTTGGATCTGGATAAGGTTTGTGAGAAAGTAGATTTGAACGAGATTAACAGCTACATAACATCGCGGAATGTTGTTCGTGGTTACAACGGTAAAAGTCGTGCCGGTACGACCGTTTATATTGGTTCTCCTAAGTCTGATTTTCGTATTCGTTTTTACGACAAGGCGCGTGAGAAGTACAAAAAAGGTGATCCGGAGTATGAAAAGCACTGGGTGCGTTGTGAAATTGTGATGAAACACCATAATGCTAATGGTTTTGCGGCTGCATTAGCAAATACTGAGGATCTCGGTGCTCTGGCTGCTGCCATTCTCAATGACAAGATATCATTTGTTGAGCCTGGTAGCGATACGAATATTACTCGTTGTGCTGTGTGTGCCTGGTGGCAAGATTTTGTCGATTCTGTCGAGACGATCAAGTTAGTTGTTAAAGAGGACTCTAAACACTCCGTTTTAGACGCTTATCATTGGGTAAAACATCAAATTGCACCTACATTATCATTGATCAATGATGCAATGGGATTTGACGCAATCCGGGAAATTTTGAAAACTGGCGTTGATAAACGTACTCCAAAACAGCAGGCGCAAATAAACGATTACAAGAATTGTTATACTGTGAATGTGGTGAAAAATGTCTATCAAGAAGTATAATACTCAACTTTGCGGTGATATCTGTATTTGTGCTGGCTGCGAGAAGATCTGTTGTGATCGCATGGTAGTCCGGTATGCTTATCAGCGGTGTATAATTTGCAAGTCTAAAGGATCTGCCATTATTACTGACTGTGCAACTTATCGACCTAAGGCAGTTGTGCCGGTTCGGCCTGATCGGATCGTGATTCGTCACCGGAAGTCTGTAGATGATCGGTTGGCAGTGATAGAAGAACAGTTACAAGAGCTGCTGAAACGGTTCAACTACTGTTGATTGTGCTTAGTTAGTGAGGTGTTGCTTTGTGTATTCAAATTTGGTTTCTATCCTTCTTTCTGGCGGGCATTTGGTAGAAAAGGTAAATCTATATACTGATTTTCGCCGGTATTGGCTGATGATATATGATCCTTTATTGGGCTACTGGGTGAAATCTTGTTCTGTTTCACGAGCGTATTTTGAAAAGTTGGTGAGCGATTTTAATTTGTGTGTGCTGTCTTTTTCTCGTACTGATGACGACAAATATGCTATTTACCATTATGGTTTTAGGGCTTGAAAATATCTATTTGTACAGTGGTACGCCTGGCAGCGGGAAGAGTTATCATCGGAGAGTTGTTGAAACGGCTAACCCTTAATTATACAAAATAAAGATTTTGTATAATTAGCAAACCATCTATTTTATAGCCATTAATAATTAACAGTTTTCATCCTATTTTCTCCAGATACTCTATCATATCAGCCACAGCACGATCATTATTAGAACTTACCGTTATATTGACATTTTGCAGCACTTCCGGCCCTGCATTGGCCGGTGCAAACGAAATCTGAGCTTCTTGCAGCATGGATTCATCATTGTAGCTGTCGCCAATAGCAAACACACGTTCAACGTCTGGTAAGTATTCAACAATATTTCGTAGAGCCGAACCCTTATTCACACCAGCGGCTGTGATTTCACAGAATGTCGGCATGCTGGATGTCACATCAAATACATGCGGATACCGAATCAGTAAATCCTGTGTAAGTGCGGTGATTTGTGCCGGTTCACCGGTAAAATTGACCGTACACCAGTCCGCAGTTGCGCTTTTTGCAAACTGCTCATTAGAAAGCATCTGATAATCCAAATGCAGCTTGTGCATGTGCTGCAGCGTGTGATCGCTCATTTGACGAATCAGCGCCGTTTCTGCAGTAAAAACCTCGCAACCGAATTGTGAATTATTTAACAATACATGCTCGATCATTTCTTTCGTCTCGTACGGCATTCCGGAGCAATACAAAATCTTGCGATTTTCATCGCAAATCAACGAACCATTCATCACACTGTATGGCGCATTGACCGGCAACTGGTCTATATATATGCCAATAGCATGAGGAGAACGGCCGGTCGCAAGCGACAGCCGTCCTCCCTGTTTCGTAAAATATTGTAATGCTCGCAAATTTTCTGCCGGAATTTGCTTTGAATCATCGAGCAGCGTACCATCCATATCGCAGGCCAGCAGCATACCCTTAAACTTTTTCATTGCATACGCTCCAATTTATCAAGAACTTCAATAAAATATTGTGGCAGCGATGCCGAAAACTCCATCCGCTCCCCTGTTTTCGGGTGCGTGAGCGTCAGCTTCGCTGCATGCAGACATTGACCGCCGATATTGGAAAACCGGTCTTTTTTCAGTCCGTACACCGGATCACCGATAATCGGATGACCAATAGATGCCATATGTACACGAATCTGGTGTGTACGTCCGGTCTCGAGCTGAAATGCCATATATGTGTAGCCGTTATATCGTTTGATGACAGTGTAATGCGTGATTGCTTCACGTCCGCCCTCCACGATTGCCATTTTTTTTCGATCCGTTTTGTGGCGGGCAATCGGCTTATCCACCGTTCCTGTATCATCCTTGACAGAACCAACCACAATCGCTTCATAGCCGCGATACGCCGTATGCGCCGCAATCTGAGCTGCCAGGCTCTGATGTGCGGCGTCATTTTTCGCCACAACGAGCAGACCGCTAGTATCCTTATCAATACGATGCACAATGCCCGGTCGATGTTCACCGTTAATGCCAGACAGACTGTCACCACAGTGGTACATCAATGCATTTACCAACGTGCCGTCCCAGTTGCCGGCCGCCGGATGCACAACCATGCCGCGTGGCTTGTTGACCACCACAATATCCGCATCCTCATAAACAATATCCAGCGGAATATTCTCCGGCTTGAGATCTACTTCCTTTAACTCCGGAAGCTGAACCGTAATCGCCTCGCTGCCGACCAGCTTGTAATTTTTCTTAAGTGGCTGACCGTTACAGCTTACTGCCTGCTCTGACAGCAGATTCTGCGCCGCAGAGCGGGTCAGTCCTTCAATCTGCTCTGCCAGCCAGCTGTCGATACGCTTGCCGGATTGCTCTGCCGGAACTGTAAATTGTAATTCACTCATGGTTACTTCTCCGCTTCGCTTGTTTCCTTATGCTGAAACATAAAATATAGCACAAACAGTACACCACCTGCACAAATGAAGATATCTGCCACATTAAATACCGGAAAATGAATCAGACGGAAGTCAAACATATCGACAACAAAACCGTGTGCTACACGATCAATGGCGTTGCCGAGTGCGCCTGCCGCCACCAGAATCAGAGACCAGCAGCCCAGCTGAGTCTGCAGCATATTCTTGTAAATCGCTGTGAAAATGGCAACTGTAATCACAATGGCCAATACAACAAAAATCCAGCGTGAATCAAATTGCGCGAACAGGCTGAATGCTGCACCGCGATTCTCGATATAAGTCAAGTGAAACACACCATTGATCAACGGAATGGTCTGCTGTGCCTGCAGGGACGTAAACGCCCAGTATTTCACTGCCTGATCTGCTGCAATCATCAGCAAGATTGCACAAATATAAATCGGCATCTTCTACCTCCAAAACAAAAAGGAGGAACAGAATTGCTCTGCTCCCCCTTGGATTCTTCTTTTAGCCTACAACCTTGGCACAGCGAGCACACAGACCCGGATGCTTTGCATCAGAACCAACGGTCTTAGCCTGCTTCCAGCAACGCAGGCACTTCTCACCTGCTGCGCGGGCAACAGCAATCTTCAGACCCGGCAGATTCTCGCTTGCAGCGCCCTCACCGTCACCGGCAACGACATCAAGTTCGGAAACAATGCACAGATCAGCCAGATCCTGACCACAGCCGTTCAGGAATGCAGCCTGTTCAGCGTCAGCGTAAACAGTAACGCATGCTTCCAGCGGCTTGCCGATGGTCTTAGCAGTACGCGCACCCTCGAGCGCCTTGTTTACATCATCGCGGAATGCTGTCAGCTTGTCCCACTTAGCACGATCCTCATCGCTGAAGGACAAAGCCTCGTCAGCCTGCGGCATCTCGTTATATGCTACGTTGCGAACATCATCCTCAGCAGCGTGCGGCATAGCCTGCCAGATTTCGTCTGCGGTAAAGCACAGAATCGGAGACAGCATGCGAACCAGCGCACTCAGGATACGATAGATCGTAGTCTGTGCAGAGCGGCGGCTCAGACCATCAGTCTCATCGCAGTACAGACGATCCTTGATCACATCGAGGTAGAAGTTGGACATATCAACAACACAGAAATTATGAATTGCATGGAATACGGTGTGGAATTCGTAGCTATCATATCCCTCACGAACCTTTGCAGCAAGGTCGTTCAGCTTCATCAGTGCCCACTTATCCAGCTCCGGCATATCTGCGTATGCAACAGCGTTGGTCTTAGGATCAAAGTCAAACAGGTTGCCCAGAATGTAGCGAGCCGTGTTACGGATCTTGAGGTAGTTCTGCGACAGATGCTTGAGCATGTCCTTGGAAATACGCATATCCTGACGGTAGTCAGAAGAAGCAACCCACAGACGCATTACGTCTGCGCCATACTGCTTGAGGATATCCTCCGGAGCAATACCATTGCCCAGAGATTTGGACATCTTCTGGCGCTCCTCATCAACAATCATACCGTGGGTGATAACCGTCTTGTACGGAGCCTTGCCCTGCGTAGCAATAGAAGTCAGCATCGAGGACTGGAACCAGCCGCGATACTGGTCATTGCCTTCCAGATATACGTCAACCGGGGTCTTCTGACCTTCGCGGTTCTCGATAACAGCACGCCAGGAGGAACCGGAATCAAACCATACATCCATGGTGTCGGTTTCCTTGTCGAACTCACTGCAGCCGCACTCACACTTGATGCCTGCCGGCAGAATCTCAGCAGCCGTCATGTCGAACCATGCGTTGGAACCCTTTTCACGGAACAGATCAGCAACGGTCTTAATCGTCTGCTCATTTACCAGCGGCTTGCCGCACTTCTTGCAGGTGAAGATCGGAATCGGAACACCCCAGACACGCTGACGGGAAATACACCAGTCGGAACGCTCACGGATCATGGAGGTCATGCGCTCCTGACCCCAGCCGGGAATCCACTTGATGTCCTCACAAGCCTTGACTGCGTCATCCTTGAGCGCATCAACAGAGCAGAACCACTGCTCGGTGGTACGGAAGATGATCGGGTTTTTGCAGCGCCAGCAATGCGGATAGCTGTGCACGATGTCCTCGGTTGCGAGAAGTGCGCCACAGTCATCCAGATCCTTGAGAATAACCTCGTTGGAATCGTCAACGAACATACCCTCGTACTTGCCGGATTCGGCGGTGTGACGGCCCTTGCCGTCAACCGGAACGATAATCGGAATGTTGTACCTCTGGCAAACGATAAAGTCATCAGCACCAAAGCCCGGAGCGGTATGAACACAGCCGGTACCGGCATCGAGCGTTACATGGTCACCGGTGATAACCAGAGAATCACGGTCGAACAGCGGGTGCTTGGTCTTGATCAGCTCCAGATCAGAGCCGAGAACGGTTGCGAGAACTTCCCAGCTGTCAATGCGGGCGGTCTTCATAACAGAAGCAACCAGTTCCTTAGCCAGAACATAAATCTCGCCATTCGGAACCTTAACGAAATCGTACTCGAAGTTCGGGTTCAGAGAAATTGCAAGGTTGCCCGGAATGGTCCAGGTAGTGGTGGTCCAAATTACGAAATATACATTCTCCTTGGTACCAAGCAGCTTGGTGATAACACCCTTGTCATCGGTTACAGCGAACTTTACAAAGATAGACTTACACGGAACATCCTTGTACTCAATCTCTGCCTCAGCCAGTGCGGTCTCGTCGTGCGGGCACCAGTAAACCGGCTTCTGACCCTTGTAGATGTAACCCTTCTTAGCCATCTCGCCGAAAATCTCAATCTGAGCAGCCTCGTAATCGTGGGTCAGGGTCAGGTACGGACGATCCCAGTCACCGATAACGCCCAGACGCTTAAACTGGGTACGCTGGGTATTGACATGATCGTGTGCAAACTCTTCACACTTGGAGCGGAACTCCGCAGTGGAAACCTTGCTGCGATCCATGCCGTAAGCCTTGATTGCCTGACGCTCAATCGGAAGACCATGGGTATCCCAACCCGGAATGTACGGAGCCTGATAACCCATCATATTGCGCGAACGCAGAATAAAATCCTTAAGGATCTTATTCAGTGCGTGACCCATATGCAGATTGCCGTTTGCATACGGAGGGCCGTCATGCAGAACGAAAAGCGGCTTGCCCTCGTTCTTCTTCATCAGTTCATGGTAGAGGTCGTTCTTCTCCCAGTTTTCCAGAAAACCCGGCTCGCGCTTCGGCAGACCGGCACGCATCGGGAATTCGGTTTTGGGCAAATTGATCGTATTGTTGTAATCCTGCTGCATTGTGCAGTATTCAGTCCTTTCGCTTATTTACTTAACGTCCTTCGGGTCGTATTCAGTGCCGAACTGCAGTTCGCCGAAGTCGAATTTACGCGTTGCATCTTCCACTGGTGCATCGCCCTTCCCAGTCGCATTTGTGTTCTTTGCATCTTCAGTCTGCTGTACCGGAGCGAGTTTTTCGCCCTTCGCCAACTCTGCCAGTGCTCTTGCCTGCGACTGATACAGCTTTGCTACATGAGCGATAAACTCAGCAGTGTTCTTGCGGGCAGTCTCCAGTTTCTGTTCCTCGGTGTTGATTTCCACCTGAGTGTCTTTCACCTTGTTTGCGGTTTCATCCTTCGCAGAAGCAATGATCTCCTCTGCTTCCTTCTTCGCCTTGTCGATTGTCTCCTGTGCAATCGACTGAGCGGTCAGCAAGGTACGGTGCATTCCTTCTTCAACACCGCGGTATTCTTCAATTTTATCGACCAGCACTTTCATTTTTGCCTTCATAGCAGCGTTTTCCTTCTGCATCGCTGCAAATTCCTCTGCAACACGCTCAAGAAAAGTATCGACAGATTTCATGTCATATCCGCCGAAAACCGCTTTTTCAAAGCCGATTTCTTGTATTTCCTGCACCGTCATATGTTTTTCCTCCGTCTTTATATCATTTGCCGTACTGACACGGAAAAATGGTCGGGCTGCGCCCGACCAAAATCAGCGCCGTTTGTCCGGCAGGCTTAAAGCATATATACCATTTGTTCTAAAACAATCAGAACAAAAAAAGCCAGCATAAACGCAAAATCAAACGGACAATTCCGCAGCGCACTCACGCGGCTCAGCAGACTGCGAAAAGGTTGAATGACCGGCTCGGTAACAAGGCACAGAAACTCGTAGATTTTTGAGTCGCTGCCCTGTACGAACCAGCTCATGATTGCCCGTGCAAAAAACATAAACTGCAGAATGCGCAATAAGCTGCCTACGAAATATATTACCAAGCTGTTCACGATAGTACTCACGATCTGCGCTTAGAAATACATACCGCTGTTTTCCAGTTCGTCGATCAGATCGCCCATAATATCAACATTGTAGGGTGTGATAATATAGGTGCTGTTTGCAACCTTCTTGATCTTGCCTTCGTTTGCATACGCAACACCGCTGAGGAAATCCACCAGACGGCGGGCAATATCCTTGTTGGTCTGCTCCAGATTCAGGACAACCGTACGCTTGTCCTTGAGATGATCTGCAATTTCCGCAGCCGCCTCAAAGCGATCCGGCTTGACCAGAACCACAGCCAACTGTGTAGTAGTATTGATGTTTACAACCTTATCGCTGCGATCGTGACGGCGCACCTGAGGCGCGTCCTGTGCATCACTGTCGTACGAACGGTCATAGGATCTTCTATTGTAAGATGATGGCTCGCTATCCATCGCAGGTTCTTCGTTTCTCTGACGGGGCATCTCGTCTTCGTAGTCGTCCTCCAACTCGCTGCCCTTTACCCAATCAATAAAGCCTTTGATTGAACCCATGCCAAGTTCCTCCTTATGTTTTAAGGCGAAACGATCTGATACGGCCGTTTGCCAAAGATCGCCGTGCCTACGCGAACCATGTTCGCTCCGCACGCAATCGCCGTTTCAAAATCATTCGTCATTCCCATAGACAAATAATCCATATCTACATTATCGTATTTTTTCGTCAAAATGTCAATAAATACTTGACGCATTTCGGTAAAGTAGTTTGAATTTTTTGTTTTTTCATCCGCAACGGGAGGAATTGCCATCAATCCGCGGATATGAAGCGACTTTTTTGCGCTCAATTTTACGATTGCATCGTGCAGTTCTTCGGGCGGAAGACCGCTTTTGGCAGCTTCTCTGCCGATATTTACCTCCAGAAGAATATCCTGACAAACACCGCGCTTCTCCGCTTCCTTGGCGATAGCCTCGCCGAGATGAACCGAGCCGACCGACTGAATCAGCGAAACCTTGCCGATCAGGTACTTGACCTTGTTGGTCTGCAGCGTGCCGATAAACTGAAGGTCTGCGCCATCGTAGGCGTTCTGTTCATACTTCTCCTGCAGTTCCTGTACGCGGTTTTCGCCACACACACGGATTCCCGCTTCGATAGCCGCCTGCACGCGCTCGGCGTCATTCATTTTGGTCGCAGCCACCAGTGTAATTTCACTGGGATCGCGACCTGCCTGCACGGCGGCATTGTTTACGCGCTCGATCACAGATTTTACGCGTTCCTGCAGTTCTTTCTTTTCTTGCTCCGTCATGTCTTCACCACCATATTGTTTTGCAGATTTTTACCTTGAACGATAACCTGGTCTCGCTCGACCAGCATATCGGAGTTGGTCGCACTTTGTTCGACGACATAATAATCGTCCGCCTCAAACAGCTCGTTGATCATTTTAAATTTCTGTATCGAGCCGCTCAGGATGAACACGCCGGGGATCTGCGTGGTCTTTCCGTCGCTGTCTGTTTGTTCCTGCACACGGACGGCACTCTTCGGCACCTTGAGTCCGGTGTAGGTCGCAATGATAATTTCGATCGGCTGTTCGCGCATGGAAACCATTTCACTGCTGAATTCTGTGCCTTCCATCACCAGCAGAGCCGTATCGCTGTCACCTTGATGGTTGATGGAATGCACGGTTACTTTGGATTCCATCGAAGCCTGCGTAAAGTTTACTGTCAGCTCCTGACCGACCTGCAGGCGCTCGGCCTGCTCGGCCGGAATCTTAGCTGCCAGATACCAGTTGAATCCCTTAACGATCTTGCCGAGCGAATTGCTGTCCTCAGCAGACGGCTGCTGCGCAACGGTCTTGTCAAACTGCTCCACGGTCATCTCATCCAGTGAGGATGGTGTGAGAATGCTCTCGTATCCATCCACTACCTCGGAGAAATATCCGGACGAGGATGCAGTGAGTTCCGTGGTTCGGCCGGTAAGCTGATGCTCGAGCGAGGACTGCTCAGAAACCAAAGCGTCACGTTCGGCAGATACCTCGTTGGTATCCACATTGCCGGCCTCGCGGCGCAGCGACAGCGTGCGCAGCGAACTTGCGGCAGACGCGACCGAAGAGCCGCTGCCTTCCTTCACCTGCTCGGCCAGCTGCTCGATCGTCAGCGTGATGACCTGATCCAGCTTTGCGATGTTTGAGCTGTCCGATGTGGACTGCAGCGCTGTATCCAGAAGAGAAATACGTTCCTCCAGCGGATCAAGCTGTCGGCTCAGGTCCATAGATTCCTGATCAGAATAGATGATCGCCAACGGTGCGTCCTGCTGTACGCGTTCACCGCTGTACACGCTGTGCTTGACCGAGCTGCCCGTGGCATTGTCGATCGGTTCTTCATCGCGGAAGAACCAGCCATCGCTCGTAAAGCTGTCATTAACTGTGACATGCAGAGCCGGTGTGGTCTCCGGTGCAGCCGAAAACGCGTTAGAAAGACGGCCTCCCAGATAAATCACCATCAGCACCGCCGCAATGATAAATACAACGCGGTTTCCGCCGTCATTCCGCCGTTTTCGCGGCTTGGATTTTGTGCTTTTTGTCTGTTGTCCCATGTAAAGACCTCGTATATGTTCACTGTTCCGCACGCTCCCCTCTCGGTGCATGGAGATCGACTCTATGCTGCGGGATCAGAGTAGAGATTGCGTGCTTATAGATCATTTGCTGTTTTCCGTCGCTCTCCAAAATCACAACGAAGCTGTCGAATCCGCGGACGATACCGCGCATCTGAAAGCCGTTCGTTAAAAATACGGTGATGTTCTGCGCCTGCTGACGCAGTGCACTGAGCATTCTGTCCTGTAAGTTGATTTCGTTTCGCACAATGATTCCTCCAGTTGAAATTACAATTTATGGTATCATTGTACACCGTGGTTTTGAAGATATTTTGTCGTTTCCTGTAAGACGAAAGGAAGTTCTTCTCCACTATTATAATATATCCAGTGGATGCTGTCATCCCTTTTCAGCCAGGTAAGCTGACGTTTTGCATAATTTCTGCTGCGGCGCTTGAGCAATTCGGTACATTCTTCCAATGTTTGCTCGCCGCTCAGATAGCCGAGCAGCTCTTTGTAGCCGATGGCCTGCGCGGCAGTGCCGGTCAGCAGACCGCGTTCCACCAGCCGTTTCGTCTCCTCCAGCAGACCGTTTTCCAGCATAAGATCCACTCTGCGATTGATGCGGTCATACAGAATTTCACGGTCAGACGGGCAAACACCGATCTTGAGCGCATCATACTTTGGCTCCGGGCGCTTGTTCCTGCGGTTAAATTCGTCGATCGTCATACCGGTCTGCTCATACACCTCAAGAGCACGAATGACGCGCTTGAGATTATTCGGGTGCAGACGTTCCGCTCCGGCCGGATCTACCTTAGCCAGACAGTCATGTACCGCCTGATTGCCCTGCTCAGCCGCCATCCGCTGATATTTCTCACGCACGGTCAGGTCGGTCTCATCGCCGGAGAATACGCTGCACTCGATGAGCGCGTCCATGTACAATCCTGTACCGCCGACAACGATCGGCGTCATGCCGCGCGACAGAATATCCTGCGCAGCAGCGTCTGCCAGTTCGACATACCGTGCCACCGAGAACGCTTCGCCGGGCTCGCACACATCGAACAGATGGTGCGGTACGCCCTGCCGTTCCTTCATATCAGGCTTGGCGGTGCCGATATCCATCTCACGGTAAAGCTGCATGGAATCCGCAGAAATGATCTCAGTATGCAGTTGTTGCGCCAGCGCGACCGATAAGGCGGTTTTGCCGCTGGCAGTCGGTCCGCAGATACAGATCAAACGGTTTTCCATGCTGTTTCCTCGCTTTTTATTGATTTACACGCTTGAACATCTTGTCAAGCTCATATTTGGTCAGACGAACGGTCGTCGGTCTGCCATGCGGGCAGGAACGCACGTTGTCATCGCTCAGCACCCGCTCGCACAGGTCCTGCAGTTCGGTCATTGTGGTCGGTTTGCCTGCCTTGATAGCTGCCTTGCATGCTACCGTATGAATTAAATCGTCCAGACGATCCGGCACGGTGGTACGGCTGTTCATCGCCTTTTCGGCCAATTCACTGATGACGCTCTGCACATCGCCGCTATCCAGATAAGCGGGCACGCTGCGTACGGCAAAGCTGTTCTCGCCAAAGCTGTCGATGGCAAAGCCTGCCTGACGGATGTCCTCGATCTGCGACTGCACAGCGGCGGCTTCCTCGCCAGTCAGCTCTACAATTACAGGCGTGAGAAGCTGCTGCTGTGGCATATCGGTCTCCGCACGCAGCTTGTTGAACAGAATGCGTTCATGCGCGGCATGCTTGTCGATGAGAATCAAGCCGTCCTTGTCCTCAGCAATGATGTACGTCTGAAAGCATTCGCCGATCACACGCACACCGGTATCCAGCGGCTGCAGGATCTGCGGCTTACCCTTGACCTCCGGTGCGCTGACAGACGGCACAACAACCATCGGTTCATCTTCCGGCTCCGGTGTCGGCGTATGCACGGCAGGTGTCGGTTCTGTGACCGGCTCGACCGGCTGTGCCATTCGCGTACGAACTGGTTCCTGCGGTTCCTCCTGCAGTATGCGCGGCGCGGACAGATAACTCGATGCACTGCGCGGACGCTCTACCTTTGGCGGGATGGACACGAGGAAATCCTCTAAATCCGGTGCTTCCTCGTCGTTCTTTACCGGTGCAATCGGTGTTGGCTTGACACTCGGCGTGACAAACGGCTTAGGGTCTACCGACTTTGGAATCGCAAACCGCTGCTGCTCATGCGTCAGATTATCTTCACGCGGCTTGGCAGGCGCTTCCTTCTCCTTGTGCTCCAGATGCGGCATATTGTCGTTTGCGGCAAGTGCATTCTTGCAGGCAATATACACGACCTCGAAAATCGGCTTTTCCTGCGAAAATTTGACCTCGGTTTTTGCAGGATGCACGTTGACGTCGACCGCCGACAGCGGCAAATCCAGGAAAAGCGCACCAGACGGATATTTGCCGGTGATGATCGCATTGCGATAGGCCTCTTCCATTGCAGCCTGCATAAGACGGCTCTTGACATAGCGGCCATTGACGAAAAAGTGCTGCATGGAACGGTTGGCACGTCCGGCATGCGGCTTGACAATGTAGCCGTGCACGGTCATACCGTTGCGCTCGGTCATCGGCACTTCAATCATATTGGCAGTCATTTCCTTGCCGAATACGCCGAACACCGGTGCAATCAGCTTGCCCTTGCCGTCCGACGAGAATACCTGCTTGCCGTCGCGAATGAGCGTGAACGCAATCTCCGGATGGGAGAGCGCCGCGTGCTGTACTACGCCGAGAATGTAACCCGCCTCGGTGAAGTCCTTTTTAAGAAACTTCATGCGAGCCGGTGTGTTGAAGAACAGGTCGCGCACAACGATTGTTGTGCCTTCCGGACAACCGGCTTCCTCCTGTGTCTGAATCTCACCGGCTTCCAGATGCAGGTGCAGACCCGCAATCGAACCTGCCTGACGCGTGAACAGATCAATGCGCGTAACCGACGAAATCGCAGCCAGTGCTTCACCGCGGAAGCCCAATGTGCCGATAGCATTCAAATCTTCCTCGGTACGCAGCTTGCTGGTCGCGTGGCGGCGGAAGGCCACAGGTGCATCCTCTGCCGACATGCCGCAGCCGTTATCCGCAATACGCAGATAGGTAATGCCGCCGTTTTCGATCTCCACCGTAATGCGGGTAGACCCTGCGTCAATCGCATTCTCGACCAGCTCCTTCGCCACGGAGGACGGCCGTTCAACAACCTCTCCTGCCGCGATCAGATCCGCAAGATGCGGAGATAATTCATGAATCACTGCCATTTTTCTTTGTTTTCCTTTCCGGAACAAATCATGGTTGGTCTTTCCTGCCCTGATAAATGATTAAACCAGCTTTTTCAGCTCATACAGTGCGTTGAGCGCCTCGATCGGCGTCATGGTATCCACCTGCAGTGCACGCAGCCGCTCTGCGACTGCATCGCCGGAGAGCGAATCTATCGTAATCTGCGGAACGTCTTCCGGTTCCTCGGCTACGGCGTGCAGCTCGATTTTCGGCATGGTGGATTCCAGATCAGTCAGCACAGCCTTTGCTCGCTTGATGACCGGATTCGGCACACCGGCCAGCTTTGCAACCTCAATGCCATAGCTGTCATCCGCGCCGCCGCGCACGATTTTGCGCAGGAACGTAATGTCATCACCGCGCTTTTTGACCGCGATATTGTAATTCTTGACGCCCTTAACCAAATCTTCAAGCACAGTCAACTCGTGATAATGCGTTGCAAACAGCGCGCGTGCGCCGATGCGCTTTTTGTCCGCTACATACTCTACAACTGCGCGGGCAATGCTCATGCCGTCATAGGTAGATGTGCCGCGTCCAATCTCATCCAGAATGATCAGACTGGACTTGGTAGCGTGCCGCAGAATGTCCGCGACCTCGCTCATCTCCACCATGAAGGTGGATTGACCGCTTGCCAGATCATCCGACGCGCCGACACGGGTAAACACGCGGTCTGCCACGCCGATATGCGCGGATGAGGCCGGCACATACGAGCCAATCTGCGCCATGATGGTAATCAGTGCCACCTGCCGCATATAGTTGTATTTGCCTGCCATATTCGGGCCGGTGATGATAGCAACGCGGTTTTCCTTGCTGTCGAGCAAGGTGTCGTTCGGGATGAACAGACTATCGGACAGCATTTTCTCAACAACCGGGTGACGGCCGTCCTTGATGTCAATGCGGTCGGAAAAATCCACCACCGGACAAACATAGTTGTTATCACATGCCACATCAGCCAAAGCGCACAGAACGTCAAGCGCTGCGATAGCCTGCGCGGTTTTCTGCACACGGTGGACCTCAGCGGCAATCTGGTCGCGTACGGAAACGAATACCTCGTACTCGAGAGCGGTCAGGCGTTCCTGCGCACCGAGCACTGTGCTCTCGAGCTGTTTCAGCTCCTCGGTGATATAGCGCTCGCTGTTCGCAAGCGTCTGCTTACGAATATAGTTCTCCGGAACCGCCTCCGCATTGGAGCGGCTGACCTCAATATAATAGCCGAACACACGGTTGTAGCCGATTTTCAGCTTGCTGATGCCGGTACGCTCGCGTTCCGCCTGCTCGATTTCGGCAATTTTGCCCTTACCGCCGGACGCAAGGTCGCGCAGACGGTCAATCTCCTCGTTGAAGCCCTTGCGGATCATGCCGCCTTCCCGAAGAAGAATCGGCGGCTCATCCACGATGGCCTGCTCGACCAGCGCGCGAATGTCTTCAAGCAGATCAATCTTGCCGGTCAGCTCACGCAACATAGCCTGTCCGAACAGAGCAGCCTGCGTTTTGATCTCCGGCAGGCAAGAAATTGCCGCCGACAGCGCACGCAGATCACGGCAGTTTGCAGTGCCGTAGGCTACGCGCCCAATCAGGCGCTCCATATCGAACACCCGCTTGAGTGCGTCCGTCAATGCCGTGCGGGCAATTACATCGTCGCACAATGCACCTACCGCCTGCTGACGGCGTGCAATATGCAGCGGATTATACAGCGGTTTTTCAATCCACTGACGAATCAGGCGCGAACCCATTGCCGTGCGCGTGTGGTCGAGTACCCACAGCAGCGTGCCCTTCTTCTCCTTGGTGCGCATGGTCTCGCAAAGCTCGAGATTGCGGCGTGCGATCAGGTCAAGCTCCATATACTGGCCTTGATGGTACACCTGCAGCTGATTCAGACTGGAAAGGCTGGCCTTCTGCGTCTGCTCGAGGTAATCCAGCAGACCGCCGAGGCACTGCACAGTGCACGGCAGGTCGGTCAGACCTGCAGCGTCAAAGTCCTGCACCTTGAAGTGCTCCTGAATGCGTTCCGCACTGCGCTGTGCCTCAAAGCACTCCTCCGGCATCGGCTCTATGAGCGCCTCCAGACGTTCCTTCAGAAAGGACTGAAGGCCGTCTGCCGAAATGGCTCCGCCGCCGACCAGCACCTCACGCGGCGCAAAGCGTCCGAACTCGCTGGTGATGTCATTCCAGTTATCCGAGCCGGTCGCGTACACCGAACCCGTCGTAATATCAGCAAAGCATACGCCGACGGAACCACCGGCTGCATATACACAGCCGAGAAAGTTGTTCCGGTTTTCATCCAGCATGGAGGCTTCCACGACCGTACCCGGTGTCACGCGTCGGATGATCTCGCGCTTGACCAGACCTTTTGCCTTTTTCGGGTCCTCCATCTGCTCACAGATTGCGATTTTGTAACCCTTCTGCACCAGCTTGGCAATATAGCCTTCCGCGCTGTGATACGGCACGCCGCACATCGGTGCACGTTCTCCCTGACCGCAGTCGCGGCCGGTCAGCGTCAGCTCCAGCTCGCGGGAGACCAGCTTGGCATCGTCAAAGAACATTTCGTAAAAATCGCCCAGACGGTAAAACAGAATGTAATCTTTATTTTTGTTTTTGATCTCAAAATACTGCTGCATCATGGGCGTCAGTTCAGCCATGTTCTTACCTCTTTCTTATAATTTGTGTGCAAACAGACAGCGAAGCGAGGTTTTCTCGATCTCTGCCTCGATAAATTCACCGATTTTGATATCGTCACCGCGCACGCACACGAGCAGGTTGCCCTCGGTACGGGCGGTAAACGGATATTCCGGTCCTTTGGCATTGCCGTCTACAAGCAGACGCAATTTTTTACCCTGATACGCCGTCTGCTTTTCAGCAACGATTTCATCCTGCGCCTTGAGCAGGCGCTCGAAGCGGCGCTGCTTATCCTGCGGCGTAGCGTTATCCTCATAGGAGGCTGCGGGCGTGCCCGTGCGAGGCGAATACAGGAAGGTAAACAGCAGATCAAACCGGGTATCCTGCACCAGCTTCAGGGTCTGCTCGAAATCCTCGTCCGTTTCGCCCGGGAAACCGACGATAATATCGCTTGACAGCGTAATATCCGGCATTTTCGACCGTGCATCCGCAATCAGCGATTTGTAGTGTTCTGCCGTATAGCGGCGGTTCATGCGGTGCAGAATCTCGTCGCTGCCCGACTGGAACGGCAGATGCAGCTGCTTTGCGACCTTGCCGCACTCCGCCATGGTGGAAAACAGCTTGGGAGACGCGTCCTTCGGGTGGCTTGTCATAAACCGCAGCCAGAAATCGCCGGGCACGGCGTTAAGACGGCGCAGAAGATCGGCAAAATCCACGTCAATGCCGAGATCCTTACCATAGGAGTTGACGTTCTGGCCGAGCAGCGTAATCTCCTTGTAACCCGCCGCGACCAGCTCACGCAGTTCTTTCTCGATCTCCTCCGGTCGGCGGCTACGCTCTCTGCCGCGCACATACGGCACGATGCAGTAGGTGCAGAAATTGTTGCAGCCGTACATGATGGACAGCCACGCCTTTGCGCCCTTGGCACGCAGCACCGGCAGACCTTCGGCGATATCATCCTCGCCGCCGATGTCGAACACGCGCTTTTTCTCGGTCAGCACGCGGTACAGCAGCGACGGAAATCGCCAGAGCGCATGCGTGCCGAACAGAAGATTGACCTGCGGATAGCTTTTCTTAATCTTCTCGACGTTTTTCTCCTGCTGGGCCATGCAGCCGCACATTGCAATAACAATGCCCGGGCGCTCCTTTTTCAGATGGCGGAGTGCGCCGACGTTGCCGAACGCACGATCCTCGGCATGCTCACGCACAGCACAGGTGTTGAACAGAATAAAATCTGCCTCGTCGGGCGTATCGGTCATTTCGTAGCCCATTTCGGACAGCATGCCGCGGATACGCTCGGTATCCGCCTCGTTCTGCTGGCAGCCGAACGTATGCGTATAGGCTTTGGGGCGCTTGTCCCCCAATAGGCGGGCTACTGCGTCAATATAGGTAAACTGCGATTGCAGCTGTTCTTCGGAAACATTCTGGGTTGCCATGAAACTCTCCTTTTATCGAAATGGAGTGCCGTCAGAAGTAAACACGTTCATGCGGTGGTACGCGCTGAACGGAATCTCGTACTGCGGCAGATACTGCCGAATGGCACGGGTCAGATATTCCGGACTCATGTTGTTATTGCCGGCAGCGGTGGTGACAACAGCGGTCACCTCATCAGGGCCGTCAGTAACGGTCAGATCGCGCATCAGCTCACGCATATTGACCGTCTTTTCGCCGCGCTTGGAACGCTTGACGATCTCGACCATGGGGCGGCGGAACAGATTGCGCACATCGTCGGCAAAGCCCTTGGGCGTACCATCCTCAAAACCCCATGTGATGCGGTACTGCGACCATTCAATTGAACCGACCTTCATGCCGCCGTCGGCAAGCGGGTAAATCTCGATTGCACGCAGGCCCTCGGGAAATACATCATTGAGCGCTTCCACCGCATTTTCCGGCACGGCTTCTGCCGTGATATTGAAATCCAGAAATTCGCACTCGCCGGAGTAGCCGGTCGAGAGCGGCAGCGCCACCGAAACGTAGGCGTGCTGATTGAAACCCTCGGTGAACCACAGCGGCATCTGGCAGCGTGCCATCGAACGCTGCATAGCGTGCATCAGATCAAGGTGAGAGATATACTTGGCTCTTCCTTCTTTGGCAAATTTCATTCGAGCCTTAAACATGGCACTTGCCTCCCTTCAGCAGAGCGCTTGCGCCGCAGCCGGCACACTGGTGCATACAGTCCGGCGTGATAGCCGCTTCGCGGGAACGCTCCCACTCACGCTTGAGATGCTCCTTGCGCGTGCCGCAGCCGATGTGATCCCACGGGAACACCTCGTCCATCGGACGCTGACGAGATGCGTAGAACTCTGGATCGAGTCCGCAGTCGCGAAACGCCTGCATCCACTTGTCAAAGTCGAAGCACTGATCCCAGCCGTCCATCTTGCAGCCGCGCTGCCACGCCAGCAGAATCGCCTTGCCCTGACGGCGGTCGCCGCGTGCAATAACGCCCTCGAGCACCGAGGTCTCCGCATCATGCCAGTTGTAGGTGACATTCTTGGTTTTCATGACCACCTTGAGGTGCGCCTGCTTCTCGCGGAACTGCTCGAGCGTGTCCTGCGCGTCCCACTGGAACGGGGTCTGGGGCTTGGGCACAAAGCACGAAGCCGACGCTGTGATACGCACGCCGCGCGCACGGTTGGGCGTGTTCTCACGCCAGCAATAGGCGACCTTTTTGCAAATGTCGGAAATGCCGTCCAGATCCTCGTATGTCTCGGTCGGCAGACCCATCATGAAATAGAGCTTGACGTTATTCCAGCCGCCTTGAAAGGCAATCTCGCAGGCATGTAGTACATCCTCCTCGCGGATGTTCTTGTTGATCACGTCGCGCAGGCGCTGGGTACCTGCCTCGCAGGCAAAGGTCAGGCCCTTTTGGGTGCACAGGGCGCGGGCGCTCATGGCCACGTCGCTAAGCAGCTCGCTCAGGTCCACGGGCGAGAGGTCCAGCGCAAAGTCGTCGCTCTGCAGGCGCGAAAGCTCCAGAAGGTCGCGGATGAGGTGCTGGAGCCAGCGCGTCTCCCCGATCATCTGGGCGTAATAGGCGCTCACGGCCTCCGGGCCGGTCACCACGCCGTCGCGCAGGGCCTCCAGCGACCCGCGGATCACCGTGACCGGGGTTTTCAGCTCGTGGCTGATGCCGGAAAACAGCCGCTGCTGCGCCAGGCGGTGCTGCTCGTCGCGGCGGCGCGCCTCCTCCAGGCGCTGGGCCAGCACGTCCATCGAGCGCGCCAGCGAGCCCTCCTCGTCGCGCCGCCGGGCGTGCAGGGGCTGCACCGGATGGCCGGAGGCCAGCGCCACGGCGACCTTTTCCACCCGGACGATGGGCCGCGTGAACAGCCGAGAAAACACCAGCGCCAGCACCGCCGAAAGCACGAAGGCGATCAGCCCGCTGGAGATGAGGATGGCCGCGCTGGGCACCTGCTGAAAGCCCAGCTCGCGCAGCGTGGCGTCCAGAAGCACCACGCCCAGCACGCGGCTTTGCGCGTTGGAACGGTAGAGCACAGCCATGTCGCCATAGCTCTTGCCGGCAAGCTGCATCTGCTGCATGCGGTCGCATATCCAGGCGGCCTCTTCCCGCTCGTCG
>OLRA01000905.1_pt1 | contig 37583 bp, 16 predicted proteins | sample 1673011 | NCBI WGS metagenome assembly OLRA01 (sample SAMEA3136746, study PRJEB25190) | human gut metagenome | reverse complement strand
GAAACGATATATATTATACTATAATCAGACTTAATTCCGTTATTTTATTAAAACGAAATTTCAAATAAAAATCCACGGGAAAAGTAAATAATATCATAAAAACATTTATTTATATTTTTTTTTATGATATTATACATATATGAGGAGGGAAAATATGGCTAAATTTTGTGTTTACTGTGGAAAAGAAGTTGAAGAAAATGATAATGTATGTGGAAATTGTGGTAAAGCAATAAATAATAACGTACAAACTGTAGTAACAAAAAAAGAAACAAATAAAACTGAGGGGTTTGCAGTTGCAGGATTCATTTTATCAATCGTTTCATTTTTATGTTGTGGTTCTACATCAACACCAGGATTAATTTTCTCAATTATAGGGCTTGTAAATTGTAATAAAAATGGTAAAGATGGTAAAGGACTAGCAATCGCAGGTATAATTATTAACTCAATAATGTTTATAGTATTCATAGTTTTATATGTTATTATGTTTATTTTTGGATATGCTGCTGAATTATATTAAAATATGAAAAAAAGAATAATAAATATTTTTACATTAATAATAACATTAGTTTTAATCTTATTATTTCTTAAACTAATAAATTATAAATGTATATATAGGGAACTTTTTAATATATATTGTGCTGGATGCGGATTTACAAGAATGATAGAATCAATTATAAATCTAAAATTTTATCAGGCATTTAGATATAATCCTCTTTTCTTTATACTTTTTATAATTTTTATTCCATATTTTATACATCAAGTATATTTATATATTAGATATGGTAATATTAAAAAACCATCATTAAAATTATTAATAATTTTAGTAATAATACTTTCTATTTATATGGTTTTAAGAAATATACCATTATTTAATTATCTTATTCCAACAAAAATAAATTAAACTATTTATTTATAAGATTATTTATGATATTATTGTAATAATGGAGGTGTTAAGATGGCTAAATTTTGTCCAAAATGTGGTACAGAAATTAAAGAAGGAGAAAACTTCTGCAGTAACTGTGGTAATGCAGAAAACAGTACTGAACAAGTAAATACAACTGTAACAAATGTTAAGCCAGCTGGTAAATCTAAAATTATTGCTGGTTTACTTGGTATATTTTTAGGTGTATTTGGAGTTCATAATTTTTACTTAGGTTACACTGGTAAAGCAGTTGCACAATTATTAATTACAGTATTAACTTGTGGTTTTGGAGCTATTGCTTCATTAATCTGGGGAATTATTGAAGGAATCATGATTCTTACAGGAAGCATTAATACTGATGCTGAAGGTAATCCATTAGTAGACTAAAATTGGTTTTATACCAATTTTTTTATTTAAAAAAAGATGCTTTATGGCATCTTTTTAAAAATCATCATCATCAAATGTATCATATCTTGATGACTTATTTAACTTTTCTTGTTTTTCTTTTATTTCTTTTTTAAGTCTATTTACTTCTTCTTGTTTAAGAAGCATTTTTAATTTATCCGAATTATTTGTTTCTAAACTTTCTTCTAAAGCATCATATAATTCATCTTTTGTTACTACATCATCATATAAATCATATTTATCTTTATAATCTGCTTCAATAATAGAATCATCATCTATTATTTTTTTTGGTTCACTTATTTGTTTTGGTACTTCAGCACTTAATTTACTATCTTGATATAAATTTCCATTAGGATAAATAGTATCATCATCTGTACCATTTCTAGAACCAATATTAATTTCAGGTTTAAATTCTATTTTAGTTCCTTCTGATATTTTTTGAATATCTTCTTTTTGTTTATTTTTTCTTTTAATTAAAATTATCAGCATTATAATGATTGCGAGTAATAGCAATAAAAGTGATAATAATGCAAAGAATTGTCCTAAAGTTAATCCCAAAATTTTCTTACTTTTCTTTTCAACATCTATTTGGTAACTTTTTGTGAAACCATTTTCATCTGTAACTCTAACCATTACAACATTGTTACCTTCTTTTAAATCTTTATTACCTGTTATTTCTACTTTCGCATTAGGATTTTTAGTAATTGCTTCTACATCTAGGGAATCAGTATTTCCATCAACAGTTAATTTATAATTTAATTTATCTGGGTCAAAATTATCATCTAATTTTTTACCATCAATTTTTATATCTGATAAATCATTATTACTTTTAAGTGGACTTCTTTTTACATTTAAAGTATAAATTCTTACGCTTCCATCTTCTGCGATTACTTTAATTGTTATAGGGGTTGTTTCTCCTACTTTGAAATCTTTATTACCCATTACTTCTACTTTAGCTTTATCTGATGCTTTATAAGTTAAATCAAGTTTATTACTTTCATATGGTACTGTAACTTCATAATTACTCATATTTTTATCAAATTTAGGACTTATTTCTCCATTACCTATTACTAAACTTTCTAGATAATTTTCATTTGATTTTTTCTGTTCTTCTTTTGTACCAGAATTAGAACTTGTGCTTGTACTTGCTTTCTTTTTAGTTACATTTACTGTATACGTATTTTTATTACCATTTTCTGCGGTTACTGTAACTGTAATATAATTCATACCTGGTTTTAGGTTACTATTACCGCTTATTGTAACCTTAGCCTTACTACTTGATGCAATTGCTTGTACAGTTAAGTTATCAACATTACTTGGTACTGTTATAGAATAAGAGAACTTATTTTTATTAAATGCTGGGCTTAATGTATAACCACCTACATTTAATTTACTTAATGTTGCATCTGAGTCAAGAACAGGCTCATTTTTCTTTTCTTCCTCTCTTGTTACAGTGATTTTATATGTTTTTTTACTTCCATCTTCTGCGGTTACTTCTACTGTTACTACATTGTTTCCTACCTTTAAATCTGTATTACCTACTATTTTAACGCTTGATTTTTCATTATTTGTTATTGCTTTAACATCTATTTTAGTCGCATTATTTGGTACCTTTAAAGTATAATCTAAATTATCTTTATTAAATACTGGACTTAATGTATATCCTGGAACTGATAAATCTTTTAGGGAGTTATCACTTGATTTTTGAATTGCAGACTGTCTTGTTACAGTTATTGTATATGTTCTTTTATTTCCATTTTCTGCAGTTACTACTACTGAAATATTATTAGCGCCTACACTTAAACTTTTATTCCCTGTTCCTGTAAGAGTTGCTTTAGCACTTTCTTTTGTAGCATTTAATGTTACACTTGAAACATTATTTGGAACTGTTAAACTATAACTAGTTGTATTTTTATTAAATGCTGGACTAATTGTATATCCTGTAATACTTAAAGCAGATAAATAATTATTAGAATCTTTAATAACAGGAGTTCCTATTGTTATTGTTTTTGAAACTGGTGTTACTGATAATTTATTATTATTACAGTCATTTAATAATACATTTGCCAAAGATAAAGTTGTTGAACCAGTTTTTAATGTTCTAAATTTTAATGTAATTATATCTGTTGCTGAACTAAATCCATTTGATAAGGTAAAATCAATACCTGCAAATTTATAATTATTATTTTTATTTACAGATACAGCGTATGGAGAACTCATACCAGTTGCGGATATAAATTCTAAATAATCACTATCAAATGATATGTTTCCTCCTACACCACATATACCAATATTACTTGAATCAACATTAACATTGTTAACATTTACTTTAGCAGTTATTTCATCACCAATATTAGCATTATTATTTACTGTATAACCAATACTAGCAGATCCTACTGTACTTGCAGCATTTGCTTTAATATATATTGCAAATATAGACGCTACTACTATTAAAATTATAATAAGTTTATTTGTTATCTTTCCATTATTCTTCATTATGTACCTCCTACTAATTCTTCAAATAATATTGTAATGCACTTATCGCATCGCTTATATCTATTTCACTATCTTCTACCATATCAGCAGCAACAAAATATGCTCCTGTTAATGCTTTAGAACTATTTTCACCATTTAAGTAATGACCTAGTATACCAATTGAATCACTGATATCTATTACTCCATCACCATTAACATCGCCTTTTATTACAATAGTTTTTCTATCTTTTTCTTCTCCATTAATCATTAACTTAACTATATATCCTGTCGCAACTATATCACTATCTGATATAACACTTGTTTCGTCACTATTTACTATTTCTAAATATTCATTAGGGTTATCTAATTGATCTTTTAATTCAAATGCTGTTGTATTTACTTTTACTGTCTTTATATAACCATTTGCTATTGTATGACCATATTTAACAGATGTTATTACTTCTGATATATTTGCTTTTTTCACAAATGTTACTTTATATGTTAAGAATGTTCCATCTTCTGCAGTTACTAATATTACAACTTCTGTATTACCTACTTCTAGTGGTGAAATTGTATATGTATGTGGTGATGTATATGTTGTTCCATTTATTTTCATATTAGATTTATTATCTTCAAGTACACTTGTTAAATCAACTTTATTTACATCACTATCTATATTTACTATATAAGAATATTTTGTTTTATTAAAATTTAATTCTCCAGAGCTTACTCTTAAATCACTTAAGTATGCATTACTTGATGCTTGTTTTGAATATGTTATTTTATAGTTTTTAACTGTTTTACCATCTTCTGCAGTTACTTGAACTGTAATTGCACCATTACCATTATTTTTTGGAATATCAACAACATTACTACTTTGTTTATTACCATTTACTAAATATGTAAGTGTTGATGTATCAATATTTGTTGTTGCATTTATTGTTAAATTTTCTAAACTATATGGTATTTCTCCAATACTATATTCTGTTTCATTCATATTAAATTCTTTATCTAAAGTTTGTCCATTTACTGATAAACTACTAAGGTTAGCATCACTACTTAATTCTTTACTAAGTCTATGAATAATTACACTATATGTTTTTGTATTTCCATTTTGTGCGACAACTATAATTTCAAGTGTTGTATCACCTTCTTTTAAGTTATCAACTGTAATTGTTTTAGGTGTAAAGAAATTTTCTGAAAGAACTTTAATACTTGCATTTTTATCTTCTGTTTCTATATCAAAACTTATTTGATCAACATTATTTTCTACATTTATATTATATAAGAATGTAGTTTTATTAAAATCTATTTTACCTAATGATGGCTTTAATTTACTTAAGTAAGCATTATCTGATTTTACTATATTGTATGTTATTGTATATAATTTTTTACTTATTCCATCTGCTGCGGTTACTTCTACTGTTATTATATTTTCACCAAGAAGTGTTGGTATATCTACTATATTACTATCAAAGGAAGTTGTTCCTACATAATATTTTATAGTTGAATCTGAATTTGTTGGAGTAGCATTTATTTTTAATTTAGTTGTTCCATAAGGAATATCTCCAATACTATAATCTAGTGTTGTTGATGTAAACGTTTTATCTAAATTATATCCACTTACACTTAAATCATGAAGTGTTGCATCATTACTTAATGCTTTTACAACATTAAATACATATACATCCATGCTTCCATCTTCCGCAATTGTTGTAAGTCTTACTACTTTATCATCTTTTGAATATGTACCATTACCTGTTACTGTTGTAGTAGGAACAGTTGGCACGCCTTCTATATTAAATTCTGTACTTCCATATGGAATTGTAAGTGTATATTCTCTTTTATCTTTTGATAAAGATGGAGATAATACTGCATTTGTTAAATTAACTTTTGATAAAGTTGTATCACTTGATTTTGGTCTATTTACTTTTATTGTATATATTTTTATAGTTTTTCCATCTTCTGCAGTTACTGTTACTTTATAAATATTATCTACTGTTGTTGATAATTCTATATTATCTTGTTTTGAAATAGATGCATTTTTATCTTCTGCAACCGCAGTTACTTCTTCTTTTGTAAGAATACTTTTTTCTTCTTCAACTGTTGTTTCATAATATAAAGTATCTTTATCAAAATCTGGTGTTAATGTATAACCCATTACTGATAATAAACTAAGATTTGCATTATTATTTTTTATTCTATTTACATGTAACTTATATGTTTTTTCTTCTCCATTTTGAGCTGTTACTGTAAGTACAATTTCATTATCTCCTGTTTTTAAAGATATTTCTCCATCACCTTTTACGCTAGAATCAACATCTTTTAATACTGTTTCTACATTTATTTTTGTCTTACTATAATTTACATCACCTAAATCATATTCAAGTGTATCAGAACTAAAGTTTTCTATTTCTTTTCCATCAACTTTTATCATTGATAAATCATTTATATTCTTTTTAGCTCTAATTACATTTATATTATAATCAAGTATTGAACCTGATTCACTTTCTACTCTAATAACTATGTTATTATCTCCTACATTTAGTGAATGAATACCTGTTCCTGAAATAATAGTTGCTCTACTATCTGTTAGGGTTGCGGATACATCTATTGATGATATATTTCCATCAACATTTACTGTATAACTTGTTATATTTGAATTAAATTCTGGTGTTAATGTTCCTTCACTAACAGTTATATCTGATAATGTATTTATACTTGATTTAGTTCTCTTTATATTTAATATATATGTATTTGACTTAGTCTCATCTTCACTTACGACAGTTACTTCTATTTGTTTTTCACTTGTTGAAATATTATAGTGTCCTTCCCCTGATGTTACTTTTGAATTTGGTTCTAACTTAGTAGCAGTTACATTAAATTCTGTTACATCAACAGGTACTGTTACTTCATATTCAAATACATTTGATGAGAAACTTGGTAAGAAACTACCATTAGTTACTGTTAAATTTGATAAAAGTGCAACATCTGATTTTTCTCTTGTTACTATTAATGTATATGCTCTTACGCTTCCATCTTCTGCAGTTACTAATATATTTATCTCATTATCACTTGTTGTTAAAAGTTCTGTATCATTGAATATATATTCTGCTTTTTTATCTGTTTCTACTTTTGGATCATTTACTGTAACTATTAAATTTGTTTTATCTGCTTTTGTCACATCATTTGGTACAGTAACTTTATAATTTAATCCATCTTTAACTGCTGGAACTCCCGCAAGAGTTATACCCTGAATACCTGTATCATCATTTAATTTTCTTTTAACAGTAATTTTATATATTTCACTTACACTAGTATCATGTGCTTTTACTGTTAATGTAATTGTATTTGATCCAGTACTTAAATTTATAAGTCCATTACCTAATACAGTTGCAAGTTCATCTTCAGCAATTCCTTCTACTTTTAGAGCAATTGTATTATAATCAACTTCTCCTAAATCATATATTGTTTTACTTTTATTAAATCCTGTTATAGTATTATCATTAATTTTTAAGTCTTTTAAATAAGCATTTACTCTTTTACTTCTTTCAATAAATAAAGTATATGTTTTTAAATATCCATTTTCTGCTGTTACAATTATATCTATTTGATTACTTCCAAAGTTCAAATTAAATTTATTACTTAAATCTGTTGTTATAGTTGCTTTCCCTGTATCTTCTACAACTGCACTTACACTTACACTATCAGTTGCACCTGGTACAGTTAAATTATAAATTAATTTGTCTTTGTTAAAACCTGATACGCTTACATTATCTACTTTTATATCACTTAAATTATTATTTGATGATTTTTCTCTTTCAACTGTAATTGTATATTCATTTTGTGTTCCATCTTCTGCAGTTACTGTTAAAGTTATATCTTTTACTCTTTCTGTTGATGACATAGTAAATTCTGTACCATTTGTAGGTGTAATAACACTTTCACTATTTATTTCAGAAGATAAAGAGAACTTAGTTGTATCACTTGGTACACCAATTTTACATTTATTATCAGTTAATAAACAATATCTTGATGAATCTGTTCCAATTGTAAGTGTTACCTTTTTTATACTTGTATCATTAGATTTTGTTCTTGTTACTTTTATAGTATATATTTTTTCATTTCCATTTTCAGCAGTTACTTTAAATGTATATATGTTATCATTTTTAGTTGTTAAACTAATTGCTGGACTTTTTTCTATTCTAGCGTCTTCACTTACTGTAACATCTACATCACTAGGTGTTAATGTTGTCTTATTATTTGGAAGTGTTACGCTATATGTCCCATCTGCATTTAATGTTGGTGTTACTCCTGATACATTTATACTTTTTACTTTATTATCACTATTCTTTTCTCTTCTTACATTAATAATATAATTTTTTACTACTGATGTATCATGCGCTGTTACTGTAATAATTATTTTGTTATCACCAGTTTTTAGTTTTATATTTCCTGTACCTGATACTTTAGCTAAAGTATCTTCCGCTATTGCAGATATATTTAATTCAGTTTTATTAAAAGGTACATCATCTAAAGTATATTCTGTTTTATCTTTATTAAAATCAGTAATTGTTTCATTATCTACTTTTAAGTCTTTTAAATTTGCATTTATTCTTTTACTTTTTTCTATATATAAAGTATATGTTTTTAGTTCATCATTTTCTGCTGTTACTACAATTTCTATTTTATTACTTCCAAAGTCTAAACTAAATTTATTACTTAAATCTGTTGTTATTACTGCTTTTCCTGTATCTTCTACTGTAGCAGATACAAGTACACTACTTGTAGTTCCTGGAACTGTTATATTATAAGTTAATTTATTTTTGTTGAAATCAGATAAACTTACATTATCTACTTTTATATCGCTTAAATTATTATTTGATGATTTTTGTCTTTCAACTGTAACTGTATATTCTTTTTTAGTATCATCTTCTGCAGTTACTGTTAAAGTTATATCTTTTATTCTTTCTGTTGGTGTCATAGTAAATTCTGTACCATTTACAGGCGAGATAGTACTTTCACTATTTATTTCTGATGTTAAAGAGAATTTTGTTGTATCGCTAGGTACATTAATTTTACATTTATCATTTTCCATTAAGCAATATCTTGATGAATCACTTCCTATTGTTAATGTTACTTTGCTTAGTGTTGTATCATTAGATTTTGTTCTTGTTACTTTTATAGTATATGTTTTTTCATCACCATTTTCAGCAGTTACTTTAAATGTATATATGTTATCATTTTTTGTTGATAAATTTATTGCTGAACTTTTTTCTATACTAGCATCATCACTTATTGTAACATCTACATCATTAGGTGTTAATGTTGTCTTATTATTTGGAAGTGTTACACTATATGTTCCATCATCATTTAATATTGGTGTTACTCCTGATACTTTTATACTTTTTACTAAATTATCACTATTTTTTTCTCTTTCAATATTTAATTTATATGTATTTTTAGTTGTACCATTATGCGCTGTTACTTCTATTACTATTTGATTATCATCAGTTTTTAGTTCTATATCTCCTAAACCTTTTACTGTTGATAACTCATTTGTTTTAGTTGCATCTACATTGATTTTATTTTTACTAAATGGAACTTTATCTAAAGTATATTCAAATGTATTTTTATTAAAATTGTCTATACTTACGCCATCTACTTTTATATCATCTAATAAAGCAATGTCATATTTCTTTCTTTCAACATTTATTGTATATGTTACTGTATTTCCGCTTTCTGCTTTTACTACTACTTCCACTTGATTATTTCCAAAGTTAAGATTTGTATTTCCTGTAATACTTTCTACTCTAGCATACTTTGATAGAGGTGTTGCATTAACATTTATACTTGTTACACTTCCATCTACAATTACATTATAATTTCTTGTTTCTTTACTGAACACTGGAACAAGTTCTCCAGGATTTACTATTAAGCTAGATAAATTTGCATCTGTTGATTTTGCTCTTACTAAGTTTAAAGTATAGTTTTGAATACTTCCATCTTCTGCAGTTACTACAATTGTTACATTACTTGTATTAGTTGCAAATGTTTTAGATGCAGTATTTAATGAGCTAGTAAGTGTTTCAGAACCATTTGCATCTACTATTCCAACCATTGCTTTATCTGTATCATTAACAATTGCTTTTACATCTATAGAACTTACATCTTCTGTATAATTATAGTTATAATCTCCAAAGAACGTACTTGTAAATGCTGGTGATAAACTAGCACTTGGTGTTGATTTAACTTCTAAGCTTTTTAATTTGTTATCATTTGATAATCTTCTAACATGTAATTTATATGTTTTTTCGTCTCCATTTTCTGCTTGAACAACTATATTTAATGTATTATCTCCAATATTTAAATTAACTGTTCCAGTTCCACTTTTTATTTGTGCTTTATCTGTATCTTCTACTACTGCTCCTACTAATAAACTTGTTGTTTCATTAGATACATTTGGTAAAATATATTCTAAAGTATTTTTATTAAAATTAGTTACTGTTTTATTATTTACTGTTAAATTACTTAAATTATTATTACTTGATGGAGAAGTTCTAGTAACTGTGATTGTATATGTTTTGCTTGTACATGTATTTCCTGGAACACTTGCATATTTAGAATCACAATTTTCTGCATTTACTACAATATTATGTGTATTTGTTGTTGTTCCATAATTTGTAAAATTAAATGAACCTGTTCCACTTGTTATAACTGCTTTTGAATCATTTGTTAAAGCTGTTACTTCTGATGATTTAGTCTTATATGGAACAGTTGCAGTATATGATGTTGTTCCACCACTAAATGTTCCAATATTTACACCATTTGTTAATGTTAAACTTTTTAGTGTCGCATCATTATTTAATCTATATACTGTTAATCTATATATTTCTTGTGTACCATCTTGTGATTGAACAACTAAATTAAAATTATTTTCTCCGACATTTAAACTTTTTGTTCCAAGACCACCAGGTAATACTTTCCCAGATGTATCAGATGCTGTTGCAGATATATCAACACTTGTTATATTATTTGGTACTGTTGTTTGATAATCTCTTACTGTTTCTGAATCTGGTACAAATGTAGGATTTAATGGATACTCTTGTGTACCTTTTTTTACTGATAATGATTTTAATAATGTATTTGCGGACATTTTTCCGAAAACATTTAAGTTTATTCCTTCTGTAATAACTGGTCTTTCTGTACCATCGTCATATTTTGTTAATTTTGTACGAGAATTATCATATTCAAATGTTATTACAGAACCTGCTTTTGCAGTATCTTTTATTTTAAAATATACACTTGCGATTACACCTTCCGTTGTAAGTGCTTTCGTTTTTGCAGTATCTTCAGCCAAAACAGTAATCAAACTGGAACTTACTGCATCGTTAGCAGATACTGTCCAATTCGTTTTCTTCTTATTGGCAGGGGATGATCCAACCGCAGGCCATATACCACCTTGATAAGTTGTTGACATATCAGTTTCTAGATATAATGACCCTTCATCATACATTGGCTCAACTAAAGTACTATCATATTTTATAGCCATCTGCATCATCATATCTGGATCTGTACCTGGTATATAGTAAATTGAAAGTTGAATTACTTTTCCAGGTTCTACATCAGCATTATTCATAAGCTCATCACCTGTTCCAGATCCTTCCCAATCATTGTCAAAAGTATTCCAATCATATGCTTTTAATAAAAACTTGTGTTCACCATCTGCATATACGCTAATTATGTTTAATGAAAATGATGAGATAAATACCGAAAATATAAGCATTAAGCTTAGTATTTTATAAAAAAACTTTCTCATTTACTACCTCCTAAAGATAGACTCCTATTATTAATATCAATTATATCAAATTTAATTAATTTTGTGAACGAAAATTCCATAATTTATAAGAAAAAAAAGAGTTTTTTTATAACTCTTTAATTGTTAAATTTTTCAAGTTTTTTTACTTTGTTTGCTTGTTTTGCAAAATTAACCATGAGATAATACACTTGGAACATTTAGTTGTTTTAGTATCTACCGAATCTCTTATAGGGAGAAGGTTTGATAATAACGAAAAAAAGAAACTTTGTAATCAAAGTTCTTCGATACATTACTATCATTTTATTTCTCCTTATCATTATGATAGTAGTTATAAAAAAATAACATTTATAAGGTATCAAAAAAGCGGAATGATTTCTCATTCTGCTTTTTAATTTAAAGTATCTATTCTCATTAAGATATAATCTGCAATTCTAGAGTTATCAGATACATCTATTAATCCATCATTATTAAGATCTGCTGCATATTTAGTATAATCTGTTAATTCAGTTCTTAACAATATATGATCTTTTAATTTTGATTTATCTGTAACATCTATTAATCCATCTCCGTTTATATCACCTTTTAATACAATATATAATTCATCATATACTTTACCATTTATAACAAGTTTAATTACTTGTCCAGTTTTTATAACTTCATCTAAATCAGTTATTTCTGTTAAATCTGAATTATAAACTTTTAATGTACTACTTTCATTATCTACATTAGATAATAAATCTTTAATAGTATCATTTTCATCCATACCAGTTATATATTCATAATCAACTCTAGCAATATTATAAACAGAACTTGTAATTTTACTTGATAATACTTCAACAATTACTTCTTTTCTCATTGCTGGATTTTTTTCAGTACTTACAATTATTTTTGTAAATCCTTTAGTAAGTGCTTTAATATTACCATCTTCATCAACTTCTATTATATCTTTATCTAATACTTCATATAAAACTTTAGTATTAACACTAATTGGAAGAACTTTAACATTAATTTTATCTGTTTCTCCTTCTACTATTACAATATTTGTCTTATCAATTTCTAAATCAGTTACTTCTTCTTCTCTTACTACATTTAATGTAATAACTCTAGTACTATTATCTTCAGCAGTTAATGTATAAGTAATAGTGTTTTCACTTTCGTTCATCGTAATTACTTTCTCACCACTAATTGTAGTTCTAGAATCTTCAGGAATAATACTCATATTTATAATTGATATATTAGAACCAACATTTAATGTATAAGTATTTTCATTATTATTATATTCCTTATCAAGAGTTCCAGTATCTGGTTCAAATTTTGTAAGATTTAAATTAGAAGATAATGCTTTATTTACAGTTATAACATATGTATTTATACTTCCATCTTCTGCGGTTACTGTAATAGTTATAGTGTTTTCACCCTTATTTAATGGATAGTTTCCTGTTCCTGTTACTAAAGAATCAGGATTTGCAGTAGCATTTACAGTTATATTATCAGTATTTTCATCTACATCAACAACATAATTATTAATATCAGGATTAAACTCTGGAGTTAATGATCCTTTGTCAGTTGTTAATGATATTAGTTTATTATAACTATTATATTCTCTTAAAATATTTAATGTATAAACCCTTTCTATACCACTATTTACAACCTTTAATAATATCTTGTTCTTTCCTTTAACAAGTGAATGTATTCCATCACCTGTTAATGTACTTTTTTCATCTTCAACAGTTGCGCTTACATTTATAGAATCTACATTTTCACCTACTGTTACATCATAACTAAGAGTAGTTTTATCAAATTCTGGAGTAAGTTCTCCATCTGATAATGTTATATTTTTAAGATAATTATTTACTTCATTTTGTCTATTTACATTTAATACATAAGTATTAGTTTTACCTGATTTACCAGTTACTTTTATTTGTACTTTATTTTCTCCTAATACAAAATTTTCATTACCTATTATTTCATAACTTGAATTTGGATCTTCAAGAGTTACATTTAATGATAAACTTTGTTTTTCATTTGGAATATTAATACTATATTCTAATGTATCAGGATCAAATTCTGGAGTAAGTTCTCCTTCTTTAACTATTAAATCTTTAATTCTAACACTCTCATTATATTCTCTTGTAACTTCTATTACATAAGTATTTGTATTACCATTTGCACTTGTTACTACTATATTAAATGTATTTAAACCATAATCAAGATTCTTTATTCCAGTACCATCTACTGTGCTTGATAGATTTTCTGGTATTGCATATATTTCAATGCTTGATTCTTTATCTGGCACTGTTAATTTATATGAATTTGTATTCTTATCAAATTCTGGTGATATAACATTATTTTTAACACCTAAATCACTTAAGTATGCATTTGAAGAATTTGATTTTACTATTTTTACAGCATATTTCATCACATATCCTGTTTCACTTGTTACTGTTACTATTACATTTGTTTCTTTATCAGTTAAATAATGAATTCCTAAACCACTTAATATAGATGATTCATATTCTTTTTCACCAGATAAAATTATACTATTGATACTATCATCTACATCTATTTCATATACTCCTGAATTATCTTTATCGAACTCTGGAGTAAGTTCTCCAACATTGCTTGTTAAAGAAAGCAATCTAGCAATTGGTTTTACTTCTTTATTAACTGTTATTTTATAGTCTTTTTTAGTTATTTTATCAGACGCTGTTACCCTTACTATTACTGTACTAACGCTTGCATTTAAGTTTTCATTACCTATTATTTCATAAGTAGCATCCTTATCAATAGTTGTTACTAAAAGTGGAGTTAATTTTGTTACATTTGATGGAATAACCATATTGTATTCATATATATTTTTATTAAATACTGGTGTTACTACTCCTTCTTCAAACATGAGATTTTGTAATCTTGCTTCACTGCCTCCAAGTTTGTTAACAATTATTTTATAAGTTCTTATTTTCTTATCTTTACTTATTACTGTAATAAATATTTCAGTTCTGTTACTAGAAAGTTCATGTCTTCCAAATCCGTTTACAGTAGCTTCATTACTTTCTCTTACACCACTTACTGTTATAACACTTGCACTATTTGGAACAGTTACATTATATGTATTTGTTTCTTTATTAAATACTGGATCAAGTTCACCAGGATTTACTGATAAATCTGTTAAGTAATTGCTGTAATTTTCTTTTGCTTGTTTAGTTATAGTTAATACGTAATCTTTTACTTTTTTACTAGTAGATGTTACTCTTACTGTTATAGTATTTTCTCCTTCTACTAAGTTTTCATTACCTATTATTTGAACAGTTGCTTCTTTATCCATAGTTTCATAATCAATTGTTACATGATCATATTCATTTGGTATAACACTTGTATAATCTGTCTTATCTTTATTAAATGTTGGGGATAATACACCTTCTGAAATACTTAATCTACTTAAGTAATTATTATCACTTGTTTCTCTTGTTACTATTAATGTATATGTTTTTTTATTATTATCTTTTGTAGTAACTGTAAGAGTTATTGTGTTTTCTCCTGGTAATAAATCATATGTATTGTTTCCATCTACTGTACTTTCTTTTGAAGAAGCTATTCCCTTTACATTTATATCTTTAACACTATTTGGAAGAGTAAGTGTATATTCAGTTATATTTTTATTAAATGTAGGAGATACTTCACCTCTATTTGTTTCAATAGATTTTAGTGTATCATCATATTTTCTATAAATGTTTAATTTATAAGTTTTTTCATTACCTGATTCACTTGCGACAGTGATATTTATAATATTTTCTCCTTCTACTAATGAATATGTTCCATCACCTTTTACTGTGGATTTTATATTTTCTTTAATACACTCAATTAATGCAAATTCAGTACTGTTTTCCACAGTTAAATTATATTCTAAAGTATTTTTATTAAAGTTTTCCACATTATTACCATTTACTTTTATCATTGATAAGTTATTATTTGTACTTAGTCCTTTAATTACTTTTACTGTGTATAACTTAGTAGTATTTCCATCTTCACTAGTTACTTTTATTTTTATTATATTTTCTCCTGAGGATAAGTTCTTATTACCTATTACTTCATAACTTGAATTAGGGTCTTCTAGTGTTATATCCATATCAAGGGATGTAACATCTTCATTTACATTTACGGTGTAATCATAAGTTTTCTTATTAAATTCTTTATCTATTTCACCATTTTTTACAACTAATGATTTTATATATGCGATACTTGATTTAACTCTTATGATATCCACAGTATAAGTTTTTTCTTCTCCTGATTCACTTGTTACTGTTACTACTATTTTGTCTTTACCATCTATAGATACTAGTCCTGTTCCTGTTACTGTACTAGATTCATCTTCTGCTTTAGCAGTTACTGTTACTTCTTTTAAGTATCTTGGTAATTCTACAGTATAATTTTCTGTATCTTTATCAAATTCTGGATTTAATGCATAACTTTTATTTTCATCACTAATTACAAGTGATTCAAGTGTATTTCTTGTATTTGATTTTCTAGTTACATTTATTATGTAATCTTTTTTATTTCCACTTTCACTTGTTACTGTGATTGTTATCTTGTTTGTTCCAACATCTAAATTATGTTCTCCAAATCCAGTTACTGTACTTGAATCTGATTCTGCTTTTCCTGTTACTCTAATTGAATCTATGTAATTTTCTACCTTTACATTATATTCTAAAGTATCAGGATTAAATTCTGGTACAAGTTCACCATTATCTATTATAAGTTCTGCTAAATTAGCATTATCATCTTTTTCTTTTGTAAATGTTACTGTATATATTTTTGATGTTCCATCTTCTGCGGTTACTACTAAATTTACTATTAATTCATTTCCTGTAATATTATATACTCCATTACCTGTAATTGTTGATGTATTATCTTCTCTAATACCTATTATTTGAACGCTATTAACATTCTTTGGTACAGACATATTATATGCATAGTCTTCTTTATTAAATGTAAATGTTTTTTCTGGGAATGTTACTATATCACTTAAATATGCATTACTAGATAATTTCTTTGTTACAGTAATTGTATATGTAAGACTTGTTGTTTTATCTGCAGATAAAGTCTTTATTAATACTGTATTATTTCCAGGTTTTAAATTTTTATTTCCTATAATTGTATAAGTAGAATCTTCCGCAAGCATTATAACATCTTCTTTTATAGCATTTATGCTTCTATCTACTTCTAGTGTATATTCAAATTTATCTCTATCAAATTTTGGAGATAATTCACCATGATTAAATGATAAACTCTTAATTCTTGCTTCATCATCACCTAATCTATATACAAGTAATTGATAGTTTCTAGTTATACCTTGATAATTTGTTACTCTAATTACAAATGTTGTATCCTTACTTGTTATATCAAGATTTATAGATGGATCTTTTTGTGTAATATCTATATCTGTCATAGCACTTTCACCAAGTTTATATATTGATACAGTTGTATATCTTGGTTCATCTGCTTTTAAATGGAGTGTTATATTTGTTGTATCTTTAGGTACATCTACTTCATAATTTAAATTTTTCTTAGTAAATTCAGGTTCTAATTCAAAGTTATCTACAGCCATATAGCTTAAATAATTACTTGCATCTGGCATTTCATCCCTTGTTACCTTAATTATGTAGTCTTTTACATCACCATTTTCTGCAGTTACTCTAACTATTACGTCTTTACTTATTCCAACTTCAAAATCAGAATTATTAATTATTTCTACACTTGCATTTGGATCACTTAATGTATAATCAATTGTTGCACTTGTAAATTCATATGGAATTGTTACTTCATAATTTAATGTATCTTTATCAAATACTGGTGAAATAATTCCTTCTTCTACTTTTAAACTTAATAAATTATTATCGTTATTTTTTTCTCTTGTTATATTAAGTACATAAGTTTTACTTGCTTCATCTTTATATGAAACCGTAATATTTACAGTATTTTCTCCAGTATTTAATGCATGAGTACCAAGACCTGTTATATTACAATCAGGTTCTATTAAAGTACCTTCTATAAATACATCTTCTGTTTCATATGGAACAGTTACATTATATTCTAAAGTGCTTGATTCAAATTCTGGAGTAAGATTAAATTCATCATTTGTCATTAAGTCTTTTACTCTTAAATCTGATAAACCAAGTTCATATTCTCTATTAATATTTAAAGTATAATTATTAATTATTCCACTTTCACTTGTTACTACAATTGTTACTTTATTAGTTCCATATTTAAGTGCATAAGTACCTATTCCTGTTACTGTTTCCATAATATTTTTCTTAGTTACATCTACATTAACTATATTTATATTAGATGGAATATTAACATTATATTCATTTTTTTCTGGATCAAATTTAGGTTCTAGGTTATATTCAGTTTCTGTATCATTTTCTTTTGATGAAACTTTAATATTATTAAGTTTATTTTCATCACTAGCAGCCTTAAATGCATGGATTTTATATGTTTTACCTCTTGTTTTATCTTGAGATAATACTACTACTCTAATAATGTTTTCACCTGTTACTAAATTATCATTTTCTGAAATAACAACACTTGAATTAGGATCTTCTTTTGTATATTTTACATCTAATGAATTTACATCACTGTCAACACTTACATAATAATCAAGAGTTGTTTTACTAAAGTTTGGAGTCATAGTGTGACCTATAACTTTTAAATCACTTAAGTTAACATTATCACTTGAACTTCTAACAACATTTATTGTATATGTTCTTTTTCCTCCTATTATAGGAACAACAGTAATTTTAATTTCATTATCACCTAATTTTAAGTTATATTCACCATTACCTTCAACACTTGCGTGTTCAGAATCAAATGCTGTACCTTCTACTTTTATTTTACTTATCTCGCTATCTACTTCTAGTACATAATCAAATTTATATTTATTAAATGTTTGAAGTAAATCACTTTCATTACCTGTTGAAATAGTTAATGCTGATAAAAGGTTACTATATACTTCATTTCTATAAGCATGAATTACATAGGATTTTTCATTACATCCTTTTCTTGTTTTTACTGAACTAAAACAACTTTCTGATTTACTTGTTACTATTATGTTATTATTTCCATAATTAAGTACAGTTGCTCCTGACTTTTTAACTCTTTGACCATCAAATTTCTTAGTATATTCTAGTTCATATTTACCTGTTGTAAGTCCTGTAAATTCAACATTATATTCTGTAGTATTTTCATCAAATCCTTCTATTTCTTGTTCTGGTATTTTAAATGATATACCAAGTAAGTTTGGATCTGAATTTGCTTCTTTAATAACATGTAATTTGTATTCTTTTGTTTCACTTAATGAATTACTTACTACAATTGTTATTATATTTTCACCTACTACAAAGTTTTCATTACCTTTTATTACAACATTTTGTAAATTATTTTTAGGTGTTACTATTAAACTTTCTAAAGAATCAAGTTCATTTGGAATATATATTTCATAGTCTAATACATTTTCATCAAATGTTTTATCTAATGTACATATTCCGTCACAATCATCTTCTTCTTTAAAGTTAACTTCAATATTTTGTAAATTTAATTCTCTTGTTTTATTTTGAATTAATTTAACTGTATAAGTTTTTATACTTCCATCTTCTGCGGTTACTACAAATGTAAAGTCTTCATCTGCTTTTATATTTTGTGGTAATAGTACAAAAATACTTGCATATTCGTTTTTAAGTACTATTTCTGACAAAGTTGCTTCTGTATCAGTATCAAATATAGAATATGTGAATGTTCCTTCTACATCTTTTACTTCATCACCATTAATCACGATATGATCTACTTCATTATTTGTTGATGGAATTGGTTTTACATTTATATGATATGTTTTTTTAGTAACTCCATCACCCGCAGTTACTGTTATATTAAATGTATTGTATTGTTTATCATAATCAATACTTAATTTACTATCCATTGATATACTTGCGATTGGATCTGATAATTCATATGATATTTCTGTTTTATTTAGTTCAGTCTTATCTCTTGGGAATAAAACAGTATATTCTGTTTCATCTGGATCAAAGTTTTCACTAAATTTATAACCATTAACACTTAAGCTTTTTAGTGTTGCATCTTCATTTGTACTTCTTATTACATTTACTGTATAAGTTTTTTTAGTACCATCTTCTGCTTCTACTAAAATATCTATATTATTATCTCCAGGATTTAACTTAAATGTATTTGATAGATCTGTCTTAATAGTAGCACGTGGATCTTTTGTACTTGCACTTATAAATACTTGTGATAATGTTCCTATTACAGTTTCTTCATATGATAATACATCACTTTTAAAGTTAGAAACAGATGTATAATTTACTTCTAATGAACTAAGGAAAGCATTATTTGATTTTTCTCTTAATATTTTTAGTGTATAAGAATCAGTATTTACTTTATTTTCTGCGGTTACATTTAAAGTTATATCTTTTTCTTTTTCTGTTATATCCATATTATAACTTGTTTTATTTTCTGGATTTATACTTGCACCATATGGTATATCTGCACTTACTACAAAACTAGTCGCATCTGCAGGTATTGTTATTTCGCAAGTTTTAGTATCTTGATTTACTTCACAAGTTAATTCTTCGCCTAATGCATTTACATGAACACTAGAGATAGTTGTACTATTTGATGCCTCTTTTGTTACATTTAATATATATTTTGTTACACTTGTTTCATCTTCTGATGTTACTGTTATTTCATATTTATTTACTTCATTAACATTTAATTTCATACTTGGGAATGAGATTTTTGCATCTTCATCCATTAATTCATAAGTAAATGAATCTTTATTTAATTCTGTAATTAAACTTGGAACAGTTACATCATATTCATATGTTTCACTTTGGAAGTTTGGAGTCATTACTCCATTTATAACTGTTAAATTATTTAGTCTAGATTCATTTGATGCGGGTCTTCTAACAGTTACTTTATAAATTCTTTCACTTCCACGTTTTGATTTTACTTTTATTTCAACTACTTGTTTTTTCTTATCTGTATTAAATGAATATGTTCCATTACCAGTTACTGTTGATTCTGTTACTTCAGGTGTTGCGAGTACTGTAAATTCTGTTACATCTTTTGTTGTCATTACTGTATATTCATTTGTATCTTTATTAAATGCTGGAGTAAGTTCTCCACAAGACACATTTAATGTAGATAAGTAATTATTTATCTTATCTTCATTACTTACTTTTAAAGTATATGTACTTTGTGTTTTATCTTCTGCTTCTACTATTACAGTAATTGTATCTCCTTTTGCTGGGTTTAATCCAGTAATTTTACTGTTATATTCAAGGTCTGATGTTAGTGTTAATGAATTTGAGTTTACTGTAATACTCTTTATAATCGCAGTATTTTTTGTTGTTTTAACTTTTAATATTTCTTCTGTTAATGTTTTTGGTACAAATACTTCATATTCTTTCGTATCTTTATTAAATTCTGGAACAAATTCATAATCTCCTAATTTAAATTCTTTTAGTGATGAATCTGTTGATACTGCTTTTGTTACATTAAATGTATATGTATTTGTTACCTTTTCATCTTCTGATTTAACTTTTACTGTTACTGTACTTGTTTTATCATTTGTAAAATCAGAGTTACCAGTTATTTGATATGTAGAATATGGATCTGTTAATACCATATTACCAAAGTCTAAACTAGTTTCATCTGTTACTGTATCATAATTAAATGTATTTTTATCAAATTTGGGTGTAGTACCAAATCCTACTGATTCTATTGTCGCAACATTATTTTTAGTTCTTGTAACTGTTAAAATATATGTTGTAGTGCTTAAGTCTTCAGCAGTTACTACTATAGAATATCTGTTGTCTCCTGTTACTAATTTTACTTTACCATCTGTTATTTCATTATTATTACTATCTAATATTTTATAACTTGAATGTTTATCACGAACTACTGGAAGAATAGTTATTTCATGACTCTTAGTATTTAATGTATAATCTAATTTTTCTGGATCAAATGTTTCATTTAAACCTTCATTTGTTGTTAAACTAGATAGTTTTGAATCAGTTGATGGTACTTTAGTTACATTTAATTTATATGTTCTAACATCTCCATTTTGAGCAGTTACTGTTATATTAAATATATTTTCTCCTGCACTAACTAAGGTTGGTCCTGAAACTGTTTCATTTTTTGAATTAGTAATTTTTACTATTGCCTTTGTACTTTCTGCTAAAGGTGTAATAGTTATTTCATCTTTTTCAGTTGTTACTGTATAATCTAATTTTTCTTTATTAAATTCTTCGTTTAATCCATCACTAGTATTTAAACTTTTTAAATAGTTATTACTATCATATAAAAGTGTTACATCTAGTGTATATGTTTTTGTTTTTCCGTTTTCACTAGTTACATCTATAGTTATAGTATTTAATCCTTCTTTTAGATTATTTCTATTATTACTTATAGATACTTTAGCAAATTTATTTGTTGGTACTGCCAAAATATCAAGACTTGTATCATATGTTGTTAAAGTATAATTTAATGTATTTTTATCAAAATCTGGAGTAAATGTATTATTTTTTACTTCTAGACTTTGTAATGTATTATCACTTGATATTTCACGAGTAATATCCACAGTATAAGTATGGATAGTACCATCTTCTGCGGTTACTGTTATTACATTATTACTTGGATTTTCTTTTAATAAATCAATTTTTTTAACATATATAGCGCTACTACCTATCTTTGCTCTCTTTTGTCCATTTGCTACTGCTGTTAAAGTTACACTTGATACATCATTTGGAAGAGTTAATGTATATTTGTCGTATAATGGATCAAAATTTGGAGATAGAATATAATTTTCTGAACCATTTGTTACTGTTAATGATTCTAAGTTATTATCGCTATATCCTGTTCTATAAACAATTATTTTATAGTCACATGTTGATTTATCTTCTGCGGTTACTCTAACTGTTATTTCGTTTTTACCTGCGACTAATTTTTGATAATTACCAATTATTTGGTATGTTGAAGTTTCTGCTGATGGAACTGCTGTAATATCAAGACTTTCAACACTTCCATCTACATACATATAGTATAAATATTTATTTGATTCAAAATTTTCAGTAAAATTATGATCTTTAACTGTTAATGAATCAAGTAATGTATTTGAGTTTGCTTTTCTCTTAACATTTAATTTATAAGTTAAGAATGTTTTATCTTGCGCTGTTACTACTACGTTAAATGTATTTGCGCCAACCTTTATGTCAAAATCACCAAGGCCTTCAATGCTTGAGAACTCTGTATCTTCAGCAACTCCTTCAAGTCTTAACTTAGTTATGTCGTTTTCTACTTCTAGTTCATAAGATAAATTCATCTTATTAAACTCAGGAGTAAGAGAAAGCTCTTCATTCTTATCATTTGTTATATTTATAACTTTTAAATTATTTAAGAATGCATTATTACTTTGTAATCTATTTACTGTAATATGATATTCTTTTACCTTTTTATTTGCTGCAGTTACTATTATTGTTATTAAATTGTCACCATATTCAAGTGTTTCTGGATTTTCTATTTTTACAGTTGCATTTTCATCATCTGGAATAGCTTCTAGTGTTACATGTTCAGTATCTTTTGGTACTGTTATATAGTAATCAGTAATATTGTATGAATAATTAATTTCTACTTCTGGATCTGTTACTTTTAATGATTTCAAGTCAGCATTACCAGTCATATCTCTTGTTATTTCATAGTTCCATTTACTTGTATTCTTTTTGTCTTCACTAGTAACTTCTACTTTTATATTATTTTTTCCACCAGATAATGCATATACTCCATCACCTTTTGTAGTTTGGAAATAATGTGCTTTATCTACAACCATAGTAATTTCTCTAATTGTATATGGTACAGTTACTTCATAATTATGAATATCTTTATTAAATGTATAGTTACATGCTCCTTCATATTCTTCACAATATGATTTTATTAAACCGTTTATCTCAATACTATTTGGAATTGAATTTGTATCTAATTCACGATGTACTACAAGTGTATATGTTTTAGTGCTTCCATTTTCAGCAGTTACAACTAAATTTATTTTAGTTTCTCCACCTTCTATAACATAATCACCATTACCTATTACACTTGCTTTTCCATCTGCTGGTACACCTTCAACATTTATCTCTACCTCATCTGATGCAAGGTCTAGATAATATGTATCTTTGTTATAATCCCATTCTGATGGAGTTAATGTTCCTTTATTAACTATAATTCCATCTAAATAGTTATTTTCGCTTTCTTGATATGGTATTGATATTTTTACCATACCGTTTCCAGGATGACCTGTTTCTTCTTTGTCTCCACTTGGCGCAATAAAGTCATTACTACCGCTTAATGTCTCAGCATTTGTTAAGTAATAAGTACTATCTAAAAGCCAATCAGAGTTCCCTTCTATTACTGATGCAGTATCTTTTGTGTATACGAATCCAGATCCTCCTCCACCTCCGTTTGACCAACCAGAAGTAGATCCAGATCCTCCTCCGTACCATCCACCACCACCGGCACCACCATAGTAGCTTCCGCCAGTGAATGAGGAAGATGCTCCTACACCAAATTTACCTACTGAACCTAGTACTTTTCCATATATTCCGTAAGAACCTCCTTCAGTTTGAGTTCCTCCTCCTGCTTGTGTTCCACATGAACCACTAGAAGCTGAACCTCCACCTTTAAGTCCTCCTCCTACAGCACCAGATGCACAGCCATCAGATCCATGGCCGCCGCCTCCACCTGCGACAAGAATTCTACTATATAATGAGTCAGTTCCTACACGGATATCAGAGGCTCCTCCACCTTTTCCAACTCTTGAGTCGCCGCCTCCGTTAAATCCTCCATTTTGACCAGATCCACCAGTATAAACATAAAGTATTGTTCCTTTTTCTAAATATGCTGTACCATATGAGTAACCTCCACGACCACCGTTATTACCACCTTGTGCACCCCATGCTTGTAAGAAATATTCATGATCATAAGGTATAACAACTGTTTGATAACTTCCTGTATAAGATACATCTTTTTCATAACCACTTACTGTAATTCTTTTAATATTAATAGTATAAACTGTACTTGATACATGTGGTTCTGTTACTGTTATTGTAATTGTATATTCATCATCTTGTATATATCCATCGCCTAAGACATTTGATTTTGCTTCAATATCATATAGTTCTGTAGTTGCATGTACTGCGGCAATATGACTCTCAAGATTAATGTCCATAGTTGTTTCATCGATTGGTACATCATATTCAAGTTTTGTACCTCCATCACTAGTTAATGTTAATTTCTTCATTTTACTAGAGTGTGGAAGAGTAATATTTAATGTATAAATTTTTGTACTTGTTCCTGTTTCATTTGTTACTGAAATAGGTATAGTATATTTATTATTTTTATTTGATATATGGCCTAAATTTGTAATTATTTGATCACTTGATCCTTTATCTACAGTTAAGTCATATTCATCCATATAATATGGAAGAGTTAAGTTATATTCGTATGTATTTTTATTAAATGTTGTATTCCCGAATTCTGATACAGATTTACCATCTAAATAAATATTATTTAAATAATCTATATTATTTGCTTCACGATGTATATGATATGTGAATATATCAACAACACCATTTACATATGTTATAGCAACTTCAAAATCGTTGTCTCCAGCATGTATTTCTCTTGTTCCATCACCTGTAACATTAATAATTGAGTCACTATCTGTTACTGTAAATGTAACAAGTGATGAATCATTACTATTTAATGTTCCTGTATAATCTTTTATTTCGTAATCAAATTCTTTATCTACTTTTACGTTATCACTAACTTTTATTTGATAATCATAGGATAGTGCGAATGATATTTTGACATATCCATCACCAGAATGTCCTGTTTCAGTTTCTCCTTTTGGGGTTGGCATTTCACTATTTCCAGATACTGTTTTTGCCTCTGTCAAGTAAACATTTTCACCTGGTAAATAGTCTTCTGGTACTATTGTTTTATTACTTTCAGTCCAAATAAATCCTGAACCTCCAGCTCCGGAACGGTCATCATCGCCTCCACCGTCAACGCCAGAGCCGCCGCCTCCATACCAGCCGCCGCCTCCAGCACCACCAAAGCCACTATTAGCGTATACACCGTTACCACCTTGACCAAATGATCCAGATATGTTACCAGTTCCTGCTTGTGTTTGTGTTCCACCAGTTCCTAAAGTACCATAATTTCCGGCACCATTTCCACCGGTTAAACCTCCACCGTAGCCACCGGCATTTGATGATGAACCAACAGATCCTCCACCACCAGCAACTAAAATACGATTATTAAGTGTATAGCCTCCAGATCTAATATCTGATGCACCACCACCATAGATATTTGCTCCTGGTAATAGTCCACCACCATTATATCCTTTGTGATTATTACCATCACCACCAACATAAACATAAAGTATTTGTCCTCTATTTAGGAAGATTTGTCCAGTAGAATAACCACCTTTACCTCCATTGTTATTTCCTCTATGTCCACCTTGTGCACCCCATGCTTCTAGTGTATAAATTCCTGTTGCTGGTGCAATAAATTTTTGCCATGAACCTGTATATTGGTATCCATAATTACCATCATCTAATAAATAATCACTTTGTTTATGGAATGTAAATGTATATGTTACTGTAAGTCCTGTTATATCATTCATAACATCAACTGCGTATACATATTTTTTTTCGCCGTCTTTAAAATAGTATGCTCCTTTATGACTTTCTACTTTCGAATATCCTTCATTTAGTATAAAACTTACATTTATGTAATCAACACTATCTAGTACTGATAAATCATAATCATAAACTGAATAATCAAAGTCAATTGGAATATCACCATCGTTTATTGTTACACTTGATACACCATTTATTAATTTTGGTGTAATTCTAACAAATCCATCACCTGTGTGACCTGTTTCATTTGCGCCTGTTGGTGATTTAAATGTTTGATTACCGCTATAAAGTAGACCATTTGATAAATAACTTTTATCTGTTACTAAATATCCTGATGGTACATTTGATGCGGATGATTCACTCCATATAAATCCTGAACCTCCAGCTCCGGAACAGTCATCATCACCACCACCGTCAACACCAGAGCCGCCGCCACCATACCAGCCGCCACCTCCAGCACCGCCGTAACCGCCATTTGCTCCATAACTGTTACCACCTTGGCCAAATGACCCTGCATTCTGTCCTGTACCACCACTTGTTTGTGTTCCACCTGTTCCAACAGCACCATAGCTACCTATAGCATTTTTACCAGTTAGACCACCACCGGCACCACCGGCATTTCCATACGCACCAACAGATCCTCCACCACCGGCAACTATTACACGGTTGTATAAAGAATCTCCACCATAACGAATGTCAGACGCACCTCCACCATAGCCTAAACTTGTTTGAATCCAAACACCACCAGAACCATAGTATCCTGATACTTGTCCACCACCATTATAGCCTTTACCTGTTCCATTTATGTTTGTTGTATTACCACTTCCACCAACATGTACATATAAAACTTCACCTTTTGATAAGTACATTTCGGCATATGAGTAACCACCTTTACCACCGTTTTTAGCACCACGGTCACTTCCTTGAGCTCCCCATGTTTCTAATGAATATATACCAGTTGCTGGTACATAGAATTTTTCATAATCACCTGTATAACTGTATCCATATGAAACTGTTGATCCTTCTTCTAAATGACTATTTTGTTTTCTAATTGTAACGTTATAAGTTGTTACTACACCTGTTGTATCATCTGTTAATGTTATTGTATTTGTAAATGATAATATATTTGTCATATCTACCACTTTATTTGTTTGATTTACTGTATAACCTTCTTCAGTTGCTACATTAAATCTTACATTTGTCATATCATTATCAACATTTAGATAATAATCATGAACTTCATAATTAAAATCTATTGGTATATTACCACGATTAATTTTTATATCTGTTATTCCGTTTGATTTTATAAGTGTTATTTTTGCTTTACCATCGCCCGAATTAGATCCTGATGTATATGTTGCTGCATTAATAAAGTATTTTTCTGACACATTATAACTTGATGGCACACTTGTTTTAGTAGTATTACTCCAAGCAAAGCTAGAGCCTCCACCGCCTCCACGGTCATCGTCTCCACCTCCATCTGGATTTGCTCCTCCACCACCGAAGAAGCCTCCACCTCCAGAGCCTGCATAACCTCCGCTTGCATTAAGTCCATTACCGCCTTTACCAAAACTTGCACGATATGATCCAGCGGCAGTAATTGAAGCACCAACACCTCCAGAACCACAGCCCGATGTAGATCCACCAGTTAAACCACCAGCTCCACCTGAATTTCCATATGCACCAACAGATCCGCCACCACCTGCGACCATAATTCTTGAATTTAATCCATCAGTATTATCCCAAGTACCAGGTACTAAACGTATATCAGTTGCTCCTCCACCTGTTACTTTAACAGGTCTTGAACAAATTGCATTGCTTGAACATATTTCAGGAATATAACCACCACCATTATATCCATTATGATTGTTACCATTACCACCAACATAAATATAAAGCATTTCACCTTTATTTAAATATATTTCACCGGATGTATAACCACCTTTACCACCATTATTTTTTCCACGGTCACCACCTTGTGCTCCCCAAGTTTCTAATTTATAAACACCTGATTTATAAGCATAGAATGTTTGATAATCTCCAGTATAGTCATAGTAATAAGATGTTCCACCACCAGCATTTAAATAATAATTATGTTTTTTTACTTTGAAAGTATATACTTGAACAAGTCCTGTAGTATTATCTGTTAATGTTACTGTATTTGTTACTGATAAAATATTTGTCATATCAGTTACTTTATTGCTTTGTGAAAGAGTATATCCATCCTCTGTAGTTATATCAAATTTAATTTGTTTTACATCATTGTTAACTGTAAAATTATAATCATATCTATCATATGAGAAATTAACAGGTACATCACCATTATTAATTTGTACATCAGTTATTCCATTCATTTCAAGTAATGTTATTTTTGCTTTACCATCACCAGTATTTGTTCCTGTTGAATAACTAATAGAGTTCATATAATATTTTTCATCTATATTCATTGAAGAGTAATTTGATTTTGATTGTGCGTTGTAAGCGAAACTAGATCCGCCACCTCCGCCTTTATCATCATCGCCGCCGCCATCTGGATTTGCTCCTCCGCCACCAAAGAAGCCACCACCACCGGCACCACCATATCCTCCACTTGCATGAAGTCCATTTCCACCTTTACCGAAACTTGCACGATATGATCCTGCAGCCGCAATTGTTGCGCCTCCTCCTCCAGAACCATAACCTGATGATGCAGATACACCAGAAAGACCACCAGCTCCTCCAGAATATGCACCTACTGATCCACCACCACCAGATACAATTAATCTTGTTTTTAAGCCTTCTTCGCTATCCCAAGCACCACTTGTTAAACGTATATCAGTAGCACCACCACCATAAATATTTAAATCTGGTAATAATCCGCCACCATTATAGCCTTTATTTGTTGTACCATTACCACCAACATAAACATATAATATGTCTCCTCTTGTTAGGTATATAGTGCCACTTGTATAACCACCTTTACCACCATTATTACTTCCTCTATGTCCACCTTGAGCTCCCCAAGTTTCTAATTTATAAACTCCAGTTTTTGGAACGACAAAAGTTTGATAATCCCCAGTATAATTAAAGTCAAATTCAGTCCCAGCAGCATATACAATAGGTTTATTTAGTAGCACACTAAAAAGAATTAACGAAAATGTTAAAACTAATTTAATAATTAAACTATTTTTAAGTTCATTAAATCTTTTCATAAACACTACTCTTCCATTATGTTATACTAATTTAATTATATAATATATTTAAAAAAAAGTCAGCAATATTATTTAAAAATATTAAACATTCTACCCAATTTTTATTATATTTAAATATGAAACAGTATCTTCATCTGGAGTAAGTGTTACATTCGTTGTAGATGACACCGCAAGATTTATTTTTCATCTTTATTTAGACTTACAATAACACTTCCATTAAACCATACATATTCTTGATTATTTACCTTTTTTGTAATTTTTGTTCCATTTATTGTAATGTTTTCTTTTCTTAATTCAATAGATATATCACTTTGTACTGATGCGACTGATGAAAAAAAATAATCAATTTTATATATACCTACATTTAATACTTTCACCGTATTTATAAAAGATATATCCATATTTTTATTTGTGAATTTTTACTAAATTCTACTTGTTTTGGAGTATTTGTTACTAACATATATAAATTACCATTATCTTCATATAAACTTGCATAAGAATCAAGTATAGCTGTTCCAACTAACCCTTGTGGTCCTGTATCTCCTTTATCACCTTTAGGAATTAAAAATGTTAAATAATGTGTATTGCCAGTAAATTCATCTTTAACTTCTGCCAATTGACCTGAGTCAACTGTTTTTGTATTAATAACTTCAATTTTTTAACTAATTTCTGGATCACATTGTTCACCTTTTGGTCCTGTTGGACCCTGTATATAACATTTTTTACATTTATTTTTTTCTTCTTCTATTCTTTTTCTTATTTTTTCAAAATCTGTATTATAATCATGATACATATTATACTTTCTCACTTTATAATATGCACATCATATATAATAGCAAAAAAAATCATATTAAAATGATTTTTATTTAACAATATTTGATACTAATCCAAATGATATAATCATCATAATAATACTTGCCATGATAACTCCTACAAGTATTGCTAAAAATGACTTTTTCTTATCCATTTCAAGTACTGATGCAATTAATGATCCTGTCCATGCACCTGTACCTGGTAGTGGTATTCCAACGAATAATACTAATCCTAAATAACCAAATTTTTCTATTTGTCCTTTTCTTTTTTCTACCTTTTTATCAAGCCAATCAGCGATTTTTTTGCTTTTTTTACCATTTCTCATTTTATCCAATATTTTATTTATTAAAAGTAATATAAATGGTATTGGAAGTAAATTTCCTACAATACTTATTATGTAACTTGGAAGTGGATCAAGTCCTAATAATGCGGCAGCTAAAAGTCCTCCTCTTAACTCTAATATTGGTAATAATGATATAATAAAAACTAATAGTTCTTTACCAAATGCTACACTTGTAAGCCCACCAAAAGTACCTAATATTCCTTTAACTAATTTTTCGCTCATACTTTGTTCCTTCCTTATTTTTTCATACAATAAAATTTATACCATATTTTTTTATTTTTGTCTATAAAAAAACTGCTAACATATGCTAACAGTTTAGTTATTATTTTGTATTTGTTTCATCAAAACCACAATCTAATTGTGTTTCAATTTTATAAGAAGTTTTGTTATAAGGTTTTTGTGGATAAATTACTACTTTTGTATTTGTTTTATCGCATGCTTTTTTAGTTTTTTGGTTAACAAATTTACTTATTTCATCAGCATTTTTATTTTCACCATAACGAGATAGGTTATCTAAATTAATTTTGATACCTATTGATTCATATTTAGATAAGAAATCTGCTCTTTCTTCATCTGTTGAACCAACTTGTTCATAATAGAAATTTTCATAGAAATCTTTACCCATTGATTCTAATGATTTAGATAAAGATGCTTCTTGTCCACCTTTCTTTATAAACATAATGCATGCTGCCACTATAAGAGCAACTACTAAAACTACACCTATTACTATACAAATAATTCCATTATTTTTATTAACAGGTTTTGTTTCATTTTTCTTTTCTTCTGTTACAACTTTAACTTCTTCTTTTGTTTCATTAGCCTTAGCCATACAACCATCCTCCACTATTCTATTTTCTTCATTATATCATATTTTTTATTATTCAACAATAATATGTTTACCAATTTATTACATTTTTATACATTTTTTATTTTATAATATAAAGACCATATTGATTTGAACTGTTTTTTGTGATTATTACTACATCTTTTTCTTTATTTTGCATTACTCTATTTATTATTAATTTTTTTATCTTTTTTTCTTTTCCATTGTTTTTTATTATTTTAAAATAATTATTTTTTGTATTATTAATATATATTAATCCTTTATAAGGTTTAATTGTAGAACTTGTTACATCAGTAATTTCTTCATTTTTTGTAAGGGAATAATTTATTTTTTTATTTGTATCTAAATTATATACTTCAATACTTTTATCACCGCTTAAAATAGAATTATCACTATATACTAATACACCATTAGATGATTTTGTTGCTATTTCTTTTCCTGTGTTATCTACTATAAATTCCTCATTATTATCATTTGTATACTTGTATAATTTTTTATTATTTAAATTTATAATTTCACCTTTAGTTTCTGTTAACATTTTTTTAGTTTCAGAATTATATAATGCTATTTTTGAATCTGATATATCATTTCCAATTATCATTTTACTATCTATAACTATAACTTCATTATCTAATTTAGCAACCTCTTTATTATTGTTATCGTACAAAACATATTTACCTTTATAATCTTCATTTTCTCCTGTTTTTGCGTATTTTATAACTTTATAATTGTTCTCATATTGGGCATATTTTTTTACTATTTTATCCGAATCATTATTTTTTAATATTACTTTATTATCAGTTAAATTATATACAACAGATACAGGTGTATCACACATGTTTGAACTACATGAAATTTGATAATATTCTTTATTTTTTGATTCTATTTTATTTACTGTAGAATATATATTTTCTGTTTTTGAATATTTATATATTTCTGTATATTTTTTTGTTTTTATGTTAAATGTTCCTATACTATTTTCTTTTAAATTATCTACTAAAACATATTTATTACCTTCATTTGAAACTGTAGATGTATATAAATAATAATCTTTATTTAAAATGGATTTTATGTCATTTACAAGTTCAATTTGACTTTTGTTATTCTCTGATTTTTTTTGTTTTCCATTTTTATATAAAACGTATGTTACTTTTGAATTATTCACTTTTCTTGTTATTAAATATTCATCTTCATTTTCTGATTCTTTATAATTACTAAAGCTTTCACCAACTATCTTAGATGATTTTATATCAAAATAACTATATTCTTCTGATTTTGTATCTTTTACAATTAAATAAAGTACTTCATCATTCTTATCTTTAACTTCTTTATCCACAGTATAATTTGTTAATACCTTTTCTAATTTTTCATTAAATAAAATATAATCTTGATCAATTTTTGCAGAAATAAATTTTTTATTATTATAAAAATTTACTTCTTTTATATCAGAATATACTAACTTACCATCTTTATTAACAATTGAATATTTCTCATTGTCACTACTAATTAAAATATAATCGTCATTTATTTTCTCTAATTTTTCTTGTGTTTTATAGATTTGTTTTCCTTTTTTGTTATAAACAACATAAGTTGTTTTACTTTTATCATCATTTTGACTAGATGATATAAAATAATTTTTGCTTAAAGCATATGGTTCATACCTATCACTCTTTTTTTCATATTTAGAGATAATTTTACCTTTTGAATTAAGTAAAAATACCATTTCTTTATTCTTAATCTTTCTTGTTGCCATTATACCATCACAATCCGAAGTAATACATTTAATATTATCGTATTTTGCTGATAATACTTTATTTATTTTAAAATTACTAACAATAAAATAACATACTATTACCAAAATAAGCAATGAAATTATAGAAATAATTAATATATTTTTTCTTTTCTTTTCCATTTTTATCCTCCTACTATCTATTTTTAATAATAACATTTTTTCTATATTTTTTCAATTATTATATAAGAAAAGTACCCTAAAAAGGATACTTATTTTTGTTAGTTATAATATGTAGTTCTATCTGCAAATCTAGCATATGCACCGCCATTATATGTTGGGAAATTAATATAATTTCTAGGATCCGTTAATGATGATGATTCACCTGCTTGTAAATACCAGCCATTATATATATTTAAATGTAAATGTGTTCCTGTTGATGCTCCTGTTGATCCCATTAATCCTATAACAGTATCTTTATTTACTATATCACCTTGTTTAACATAAATTGCTGCTAAATGTCCATATAATGATGAATATTTTCTACCATTTATATTGTGATGTATTACGATATAATTTCCATATCCACCACGGCTATAACCAGTATATTTTACTTTACCATCAGATACTGCATATATCTTATGGTCTCCACATGCCATATCCATACCTGAATGTATTTCTTTTCCATGAAATGGACAAATTCTATAACCATAATTTTCTGTTATACAACCTGATGATAATGGTCTCCAGAACTTAGTACCTGCAGGTAACTGTGCACTACCACAACTTGATACATCTTCATTATCTTTACAACCTGATTTTGTATAATAATCTAATATTGATTTTTGTGCCTTTAATTCTTCTTCATATGATAAACTTTCTTCTCCAAGTGCATCTTTAGATTTAGATAACTCAGTTACTTTTTCTGTTAATTCTGATTGAAGAGATTTTAAAGAATCTTCTTTTTTATGAAGTGATTCAATATTTTTATTATTTTTATCTATCATTTTATGCATTTCATCTATCAAATTATTATTATATTTTGATAATTGTTCTGTTACTGATACTCTATATATAAAATCTGTTATACTATCTGCTGAAAATATATATTCTAAATAAGTAGATTCACCACTAGATACCTGGAAAAACTTCATAAGTTCTTTCATTTGCTTTTCTTTTTCAGCAATTTGATTATTTAATTTTGTTATTTCATTTGTCGTATTTTGTATATCTTTTTCTGCTTGTGCCATTTCAGTATATATACTATCTATTCTTGATTTTGCACTTGATATTTGTTCTTCTGTTAATTTAATATTATTTTTTGTTTCATTATATTTATTCAAAGTAGTTTCATATGCTTTTTTTAGTTCTCCAAGTGTTTTTGCTTGAACATTATTAAATGGAAGAATTAATATTATTGTTAATATTGTTGGTACTAATAACTTAATATATTTTTTCATTATATTTTTAAGTACTTCCTTACTGCTTTACTACTACCTATCATACCAACAACTATACCTATTAATACTAAAACTAATGATACTTCAAATGTGAATGGGAATGGCTCTACTAATTGTATAAATTTAGAGAATAATATTCCACCTGTTTTTTCATATAATACTGAATAACCATAAATTGTTACAAGAACTGGAATTATTGAACCAAGTACTCCAATAAATAGACCTTCTATAACAAATGGTTGTTTAATTGAGAAATTAGATGCTCCTACAAGTCTTTTAATTTCTATTTCTTCTTGTCTACTAAATATTGTAATTTTTATTGTATTAATTATTAAGAATGCTGTTACTAAAACAAGTGACACAACTATAACAATTAATATTTTTTCTACTATTTTAAATATAGATAATAACGATTCAATCATTCCTTCTCCATATCTAACCATTTCAACACCTTCTATTTTTTCAATTTTAGATGCTGTGTTTGATATTTTTTCTGAATTTTTTACTTTTACTAAATATGTATCATATAAAGGATTTTCTGAATCTGACCAAGATGAAATAATTGTATTAAATATTTCTGATTCTTCTTTCATTTCATTTGCTATATCTTTTTTTGAATTAAATGTTATTGATTCAATATTAGATAAAACATTTATTTCATTTTTTATTTTTGCTTCTGTTTCTTCTGTATTAGAGTTATTCATATAAACTACTATTGTAAAATCATCTCTAATTACTTTAGTAAAATTTTCTACATTATACGATCCAACAATTGCGAACGCTACTATTAAAAGAGTTACTGTTATACATGATATTGATGCTAAGGACAAACTAAAGTTTCTTATTACATTTTTAAAACCATCTCTAATGTTTTTTATTAAAATTCTAATGTTTCTCATTCTTATCGTATGTTCCTTTCGCAAAATCTTTCTTTAATTTTCCTTTATCTAATAATATAACTCTCTTTTTCATCTTATTTACTATATCTCTATCATGTGTAACTACTATTACTGTTGTACCTAAATTATTAATAACTTCTAGTACTTTCATTATTTCTAATGATGTATCTGGGTCTAAATTTCCTGTTGGTTCATCACATATTAATAACTTTGGTGCATTAACTATTGCTCTTGCAATTGCAACCCTTTGCTGTTCTCCACCTGATAATTCATGTGGATAACTTTTTACTTTTTCTTTTAATCCTACTAAATCAAGTGCTTTTAATGTTTTCTTTCTTATTTCTTTTTTATCATAACCAAACATTTCAAGTACAAATGCTACATTTTCATATGCAGTAAGTTTTGGTAATAATTTAAAGTCTTGGAATACTACACCAAGTTTTCTTCTTAGTTTATAAACTTTTCTATTTTTAAGTTTACCAACCTTTACTCCTCCAATTATTATTTCTCCACTACTTGCTTTTTCTTCTCTATAAAGCATCTTTATAAGTGTTGATTTACCACTACCTGATGCACCTATTATAAATACGAAATCACCTTTTTTTATTTCTAGGTTAAGTCCATATAATGCAGTTACACCAGTAGGATAAGTTTTTTCTACATCTCTAATTCTAATAAACTCCATTTTACTCCTCCATTTATTCTTTACTCATATTCAAATAACTTTCTATAAATTCATCAATATCGCCATCTAATACTTTAGAAACATTACTTGTTTCATAATTTGTTCTATGATCTTTGACCATTGAATACGGATGCATTACATAACTTCTTATTTGTGAACCAAAGTTAATTGAACTTTGACCTTTTTTATATTCTTCTGATTCTTCTAGTTTTTTCTGTTCTTCTAGTGCATATAATTTTGATTTTAATACTACCATAGCTTGTTCTTTGTTCTTAAGCTGACTTCTTTCATTTTGACAAGTTACTACAATCCCTGTTGGTAAATGTGTTATTCTAACTGCACTATCTGTTGTATTTACTCCTTGTCCTCCCGCTCCACTACTTCTATATACATCTACTCTTATATCACTATCTTTTATTTCTATGTTTATATCATCATTTTCTTCTGGAATAACTTCAACTGCTGCAAATGACGTATGTCTTCTATTTTGTGAATCAAATGGTGACAATCTAACTAATCTATGAACACCTCGTTCACATTTTAAATATCCATATGCATTTAATCCTTTTACTAAAACAATTGCTTTTTTTATACCTGCTTCTTCACCTGGTAATGTATCTAAAATTTCATATTTAAAATTCTTTTTATCACACCATCTCAAATACATTCTAAGAAGCATATCAACCCAGTCACAACTTTCTGTTCCACCTGCGCCTGAATGTACTTCTAAAATAGCATTTTTTTTATCATTTTTTCCTGATAATTTTGTTTCTAATTCTAATAAATTAATTTCTTTAATTGTAACTTTTATTTCATTTATAAGTTCATTTATTAATTCATCATCATTACTATTAACTACATCAATATATGATTCTAATGTTTTTTTTAAAGTTTCGATATTTGATATTATTTTTTTATCGTTACCAATTTCTTTAGATAAATCAATTGTTTCTTTAGCGTTCCATAAATTATTATCATATAAACTTTGAAGTTTACTTTCTTTATTAGATAACTCTTTCTTTTTATTATCTACATCAAAGTAACCTCCAAATATTATTTAGTTTTTCTTCTAACAATAATATTTCGCTTTTTAATTCTTTAGTATCCATATTATCACCATTATAATTATAACATAAGAAGCAAAAAAAAGAAATGGCTTTATTTACCATTTCTAATTGTTCGTGGATTTTTATTTGAAATTCCGTTTTAATAAAATAACGGAATTAAGTCTGA